>Ga0209389_1004612_pt1 | contig 11529 bp, 16 predicted proteins | sample CowpearedBW_FD_187526 | JGI IMG/M metagenome (GOLD analysis project Ga0209389, IMG submission 187526) | Root nodule microbial communities of legume samples collected from California, USA - Cow pea red BW (SPAdes) (version 2) | ecosystem: Host-associated > Plants > Roots > Nodule | place: USA... | reverse complement strand
ATATATATATATATATATATATATATATTATTTTTTTCAATTTAAAGTTTGCTTTTTGAATTATTTTTTATTTTTATTAAATATATAACAAATTATAATAAAATAAATTTGAATTTAAAAATATACAAAATATATAATAAAAATATTAAGAATTATGTTTTTAAACTAGTTAAAATGTTTGAATAATCGGATATAAGAGTAAATAAGACCTTAAAATCAGAAGTCAATTAAAATATAAATCAAGCTATACCACTACAATTTTATTAGCTAAGTCGTGAAGTCATCTTAGATCAAACCGCCGGTTTGAACACTACATATGACACAGTATTGCGAGATTATAAAAATGCTGTCTCCATTCTTTTTTGTGATTGTATTTTCAAAAAACTACTACAGAACTGTTAGTTTAGACTTTGTAGCGAAGATATCCGTAGGGTAAAGTAATGTTTAAGTAAAATTATAATATTTATTCCTCAAAGATGTCAAATCATTTTTATTGCCTTTTCTTAACCACCAAAGAAAATAACTTGAGAAAACAGCTCTCAAAACACCTACATAAAACAATGTGTGGCATCAAATTACAATACTGTCATCGATAGCAATTTTGTCCACTTGTTCTTCTAAGCCAACAAACTCAACACTTCCAAGAAAGTATTATTATTTCTAACAAAAGCAGACACTGTTTTACCTATTTATGTGCGAAAGTTCATTAAGCATTTTGGGGGTAGGGGGTTCACAAGAATCACAGCCTCCGGATTCAAACAATTGATATATATTGTATTTGTATAACACAGGTTGGAAGAGACAAATGCATTTGGGCTGTAGCATTGAAGTACTCTCAAAAGAGAGGCAGCCACAAAAGCTTCAGTTACTTACAAATACAAACCGTTAGTAGCACATTCCACTACAATTTTTTATCTACCAGAGACATTGTTTGTTCTGTCAGTCAGTCCAACAGCTGAGCAAAAGCCAGAATCAAACTTACAGCAAGCTCCACAACACCTACTAGACATTCTCAACCCATTTCTTACACATCTATGACAATCACCGCAAATATAAAATCAACCATGCTCACACTGCCAGAGAAAAATTATACTAATATTTACTATGTTACTGTAATACTAGATAATTACTATGCTATAACGGTGGTTCTGCTGGGCCTTTTTCCTTCCATGGCATCTTTCTTCTTCCGACAATTTGTGCAGAGGAATGGGCCTTCCCATGGGTTAGATGCAGGAGAGAAAAAAGGTCCAGAATTCACCGACAAACCATCACCAGGGGGTTGGTCTACTTGGCAAACCGCACAGCGGAAAATGCCAGAATTCTTATTAAGCGGAAAATCCTTACCCAGCCTGCATTTTAAGAAAATATAGAATTTAAGAATTACTCATGCATATACGCCCACATCTCAAGGGAATTATTTCATTCAACTGTCAGTTAAGTTGATTGCACTTCAAGACATAGCATGCAAGCCAGTAATTGTAAAGGCTCCAAAATGGAAGAACTTACCTTTCAGTAAGCATTGCAGAACCCTCTTCAAATAACTCCTCCACAACACCAACTGCAGAAAGCTTATTGGTAGCTTTGCTCACTGTGTTCTCAGACTTTTTCCCAAAAAAGAGAAGCGAAGTTAGCATATTATGTTTCTTTCTTGGAGTTGGTGGTAATACAGGAAGGTCCGAAGGAATAATATCTACAACAAGGCAGGTTGTATCATCCTTCAGGCCTCTTGACCTCAGAGCTTCCTGGGAAAAAGGAACACAACAAACAATTTACTAAATATTGGACATCCATTCCTGAGAAGTATTGGAAGAATGCCTGAACTAATCATCACCTTAACCACTAGTTTTGCAGCAAGCTCTGCAGGCAGACCCCGACACGACTGGGCAGCCATATCAGATGATAAAGCATCCCAAATACCATCAGAGGCTATAATAAGTCTTCCACCAGCATTTGAAAGCTGAGAGATCAATAGACAAATGTTTATGAACTCATACATAGATCAGCAAACAAAAAACATAATAATGAAGCTAGCTCACCTTCACTTGCTTAACATGTGGTATTGGCACAATAAATTCCCCAACGTCTGTGTCACCAATTGATCTAGATAGGCACAATCCACCAGGCCAACAGCGAAGAGGCCCAACCTATGAATATATTTGCAGGACAAAACTATTAAGTTTAAGCAATCTTTATTACAAAGCACAAAGGTTTGCATCATACCTCGTTGCCTCCAAATACATTGAGTCTTCCTACTTCACCACCACTGGCAGTCACACGCTCCCTTTCCTCCGCATTCTCTTCCAATCTGTGATCAACTGTCAAGAGAGAAACAACACCTCCCTGAGTATCTAATATGCAGCGTGAATCCCCAACAGATGCGACAGTTATAGTCCATCCATCAACTAAAACAAATGTAGCTGTCGTTCCGGAAGTTTCCCCTGCAGATGAAACAAAAAACATCAGCTTAAGAAAGCACAAAATATCTATGAAGCAAGCAAAGAATATTTCGTACGTACCCTTTTGCTGAAACTCTATGTCAGTCTTCACAAAGCCAACAACCAGGGCGCGCGGAAGGGCCTGAAGCCAGGCATCCCTGCTAATATCTTGGGGTATTGCACTCAAAACATTATTTAGCAAGTTTTCCTTTGCAAAAATAGCAGCAGATATCCCGTTATGCCCATCAAAGATCTGCAATCAAGAATTTCTTATGAATATTGTAACAATGTGGCAATAAATCAACGGTCCATTTTATCACTGAGACATGTAAAACAGAGAAACATAATGCCTCTTCAATTCCCATTTGAGACCTACTAATCCAGAGAAAGCACCATTCAGAACCAACTACCAATTCAGTCTTAGGCTTTATTTCGATAAAGCTCTTCATAAATACTTATAAGAGAAAACATGAAAAGAAAAATGAACCAAACTTCTTCCATAGGTTAAAATCAGTTTATGCACTTCAGTTTATAGAAAAGTTAAATGATAAAATTTACACAAAAATTAATCCGCATAGGTTGACATTTTTACTTTTGAAAAAAAAATTGTCTTCTTTTTTTTCTTCTTATCCTATTACTGATTACAATTTATCACATCAAGACATTAACTAAGGCCATTTTTCTCATTTCCAAATATTCAATATTTTCCCAAAGTCTAAAATGATGTCAATCAACTTAAGTAAATATGGCGAAAACCAAGAAAAGAAAATAATACCGCAAAGACAGAAAACGCCGTTGATGCATCCCCCGGAACCCTGAGGCAATCCGTCTTGATCAGAAAGTAATCTTCTCCTTTCTTGGCCAATCCAGCTTGTCCATACTTCACGAAAGGTTTTTCAACTTTTCCATTTCGAATCTCACGGCCAATCAGAGTTCCCAATGGAACCGGCGATGACTTCGTCCTCGATAATTCAGTCCTACTCATCTTACCTCAGTTCAGAATTCAACATTTCTGGAACGGCAGCAAATAAGATATTCCTAACCGTCCAAATGAATTCGAGGAAAAATCAATAAAAATTCAAAACACTAGCTGTCATCTACTAGATCTACGTGTAATATATCAATCGACGCGATTTATTTATTATCAAAATAAGATCAACGTGTGAAGCAATAAATCTCGAAGAACAGAAGTTGTGAGGCATAATAAGGCACATTACCGTGAAACAAATCACGTGTCTCAGATAAAATATCAAAATCAGATGAAATCACCACCAGAAGAATTAATAGCGAGCCAATGTCTCACCTAATTCGTGATTACCGATAACGTAGTTTAAAGAGAAACACGGAATTATTGAAATTTGTTAACCATTCAGCTCAATTTAGGTGAAAAAAACAGGACAGGAAAAGTGTGAAAAACGGTTCACATAAAGCATTGAATGAATACAGTCTAAAAGTGGAAATGACAAGGAAAATTAAGTGAGAGATGAAAATGCAGTAGATCGAGGAGCGAGAATGAAGTACATTGCACATCGGCAAAAGCAGGTGCACTAGCGGTTGGATTCCCGAAGCTGTGGAGACGGCATTTTGAGAAGAAGAGAGGTTGAGATGAAATGCCGATAAACCCTAGAGAGGAGAAAATGAGTGTGGCAGATGCAGTGACGGAGAAGAAGAGAGCTTTGCTCCGTGACTGTGATTTGATTGGTAGATAGAGAACGCGCACAAAGTAGTCCTTTTTTGTTTTTGTTACAGGAAGGAATCCGCATAATGACTTTTTTGTCCTAATATTCCTTCTAAATCATAAAACACTTAACCGAGCCAACAGGGGTAATCCTGTTTTTTCCATCTTTACATTTTACACACAACTTCCCTTTCATAACAATTTTACACACTTTTAAATTAAAAATATCTTCAAAAAACATTTAGTTAATTTTTAATTAGTTATTCTGATATCTTCAAAATTATATTATACTTTTTAAAACATTATTAGTTAAAATATGATTCAAAATTTTTTATTTTTGTTATTGCAACCTTTTCTTGCTAACTATGCTTATTTAGTTGTCCAAGTTCCTATTATCACAGTTATAACATGAATTTATTCACATGGTTTAGTAATCTCCTTTTTTTAAATAATTTATAGAATAATTAAAATTGGTGTAGTTTGTATTTTACCATATGCCTAATTGATCTGTAATGTAAATTTCACTTTTTTTTTACATATTGATATACTTATTATATATAAATAATAAAATAATAAACGGTAATAGTAAAATAATATATACTATAATCCTAAGAAAAAAAACGTTTCTACGCTAAAATGATATAATAAGTAATAATCTGAAATGTGAAATGGTAGAAAATGATGTAAAAAAATAAACGTATTAAAGAAATTGCGGATAATAATAGTGTTATTCAAATAAAATAAAAATAGAAAATTAAAATTATAAAATATTACAAAAATAAAAGTATTCCTACCTATGCGTCCCACTGTACAAGTCTAGTTTTATATACTTCCATACAAGGATACATAATTTAACCTTGTAGAGAACGGTTCATTGAATACTAAATAAATACATGAACTCAAAGAATTGGTTTAATGTTTTTACCAGAATGTAAAATGAAAGAAGGTCTTCTGCTCAATTCCTGAACAAAATTACAGATACAAAAGGAGATAAAAAAAGAAAAAAGAAAATACTAAACTAATAGTTCAATTGTCTATACATACACCTACATCAATTTGGTCCAGTGCTAAAGAGTTGCAACATTCAAATGATTTCTCTGTCAGAGTCGATGACAATAACGTAAACCAATTCATGTATCTTAAATCTTTAGAAGATCACTTTGATGCCATAAATATTTAAAGAAGAAGAAAATGAATGTTAAGTATATCTTTAATGATGATTAAGCTCATAAAAATGTCATCAAAGGAATGAGAAAAGGCTTAGAAGAACATATTCTCACTTGGCACTGTTCCCAAACCTTCTCCTTACATCAGAAGATCCTGGGAGCTTTCTTCCTTGAGTAACTGGGCTGGGTTGTTGTTTCCTTGATGAAACGGGAACAGGCACAGGCACATTCACAGGCACGGGCGCAGGAATGAATGATGGGATCATACTCCTAAACAAATCTTATAGTTAATATCTTCTCAGAAACTTATATGCAAGTGTAACCATGAGGGTAAAAATTACCTGCTGTCTGAGTTCTTTATTGATCTGAGATTAGTTTTTTTCTTCGCTTTAATGCCTAATCCACTGGAAATGGTGATTGGTTTAGGTATTTGTGGTGGCCAATGCAAGTCTGACTCAGAAGAATCACTAGTTACAGTAGCAATCTCGTGTTCATCTGATTCATCTGTGGTAGTCATATCAAAACTGGGTCTCTGTAATTCTTCATTGTCTTGGTTGTCCTTTTTATGAGAGGAGTTGTCTAGGGATATTTTAGAAGGCTCTGAGAGAAAAGTGGGACTTAACCTCGGAGAAGATTGTTTGCTTTCTACTTCCCACGCTCCCACAACACTATCATCACTAGTTATGCTGTCGTTTCTGTTCATGGAAATCTTGTTATCACCCCAATCTCCAGAAATTGATTCTTTATCTTCCTCCTTTCTTTCACTTGTAACAGGTTGCCATTGAGGTGAATTGGCACCCATGTCATGGAGATCTATGCTTTGACTTTTCAACGTTGATGCAACATGTTTCTGATCCTACAAGGTACATCACCAGGTCTTAACCAATCTTCAAGTGATACGTTATTAGTATTTTTCCATAAATTAAAAATAATGTTCGTGTCAAATAGATATGATCCGATCACATGGTTGCAGAATTGCAGGAATTAAGGTAAGTAACATGTTACTTACATCCAGGCTACTAGAATCATCCTTTGATAGCTTACGAGATCCACCACTCGAAGGCCTTGTCACAGGAGGAGAAGATGCATATGATTTATGCTTAGGTGTTTCATTGCCACCATTATTAAACTGTTCTGCTTCTCCTTCCTTTCTCGCTAAGGCTGCCTTCAAACTAGCAATCTGACAAATATGATTGCACATAAATACTCAAACACAACAAACACTCAATCTGAAGTTATCGTGATAAAATAGTTAATGCAAGAACCTGTTCTTTAAGCTCTTTCACATCTGAACTGTCTTTATTAACTCTCGCTGCACCGAGTTCGACAGTGGAGACTCGTTCAGCGAACTTGAGTGTGCTAAGTGTTTCTCCAAGAGCTTCAGCCTCCGGACTTATATGAACAAACATGAGAGTCTTTGCTTGCCCTCCTAGGACCCATAAAACACTTCGTTAATAGCCAAAAGGAGAAAAAACAAATGTCGTATGTAGTGAAATGAATAGAAAACACCATACCAAGAGAATCTTGAAGTAGCTGAGTAAGTTTGCTGTTCCTGTAGGGAACATGTGGACTCTTTTGAGCAAGTGCAGAAATTACATCTCCCAGTGCAGAAAGTGACTTGTTGATATGTTGAGCCTCCTTGAGTCTATCCCCTGTAGCCTCAGTTTTATCAGCCCTTTCACTTCCTGCCAGATCAACCAGATGCATGGAACCACGAACTGTGCCTCCTGATGTCAAGTTCTTTCCTTGAACATGAACTGTAAGACAACTGCAATAATATACCATAAGTAGTTAGAGGATATAGATGAAATAAAGTCCACAACTTACAATAACAATCTTCTAATTACCTGTGAGAGCGACTACTACGATCATTCATGGCAGTAGAACCAACAGCACGATTCTTATGTCCCAAGTTCATCAAACTTATGACATCAGAAGTGCATGAAACCCGAACAAGGTTAGCATCTGGAACGTTGATGCCATTAAGGGAACTATTGCGGATGTCTAACGTATGCAGGTGTCAAGAATTACATTAAGCAAAAAGAGAAACAAATATTCAACATTGCGTAAAGATAAATATATATAACTGTTTGTATATTATGAAAGAAAGGATATCTTTTATTAGCGGCATCGGGCGTAAGTAGGTCCCTAACTTGCTCGTTGTAAATCTCAAGCATCTGAACAGAGATTTCATAAGAAATTGTATCTTTTCTTTGGTCGGAGAGATAGAAAAGGTCTCCTAGTGCACGATAGTTGACACCTATGGTCTCATCGTTAAGTTCATCTGGCCCAGACTGTATCAATGCATAGTCACATCAACAAATAAAGTTGTCTGAATAAGAGGGTGAAAACAAGGTTTTTTAAATCCATTACCATAGTGAATGTTTTTCCTGATCCCGTCTGGCCATAGGCAAATATGCAGACATTATAACCGTCCAAAACAGAACGAATAAGAGGTTGTGTGTCGGCAAAAACTTCTCCTGTAACCAAATCGTAAATATCAACAATGATGATAAATATAATGAGTCAAATCAAAACCTTGAGTAGCAACAAGAAGGAGAAATTATGACGAACCTTGGGTTGCTGAAGGACCAAATGCTCTATTGAAATTAAATGTCTTCTTCCCCTCTTTACCGTATTTGGAAGGTGTTATGATTGAGATACTTCCATCTTCCACGTTACCGACAGAGCTATAATGGCTTGGTTGACCACCCAAGAATGGTCGGACTCTACAGTATACCCTAATATTTCCTATCAACATGAAATTTTTATTTACCCTTCATTCTCATTTACAACATCAACAATCAAGGAGACAAATCATAGATATAAAGTCTTCATCATTACAATTCACCTTTCAGGTCTTGCACAACATTATACAACTTGCGGTTTTCTTCAAGAACTTTATGGTATCCCGAAGCAGCACAGGTTAGGCTGTATAGGTGCTTGCCTATTAAGGTTAACAAGTAAATTAGATAAATCATATGTTTTCGTTAAATATTGACTTAGACGGGTTTATTTTGTCATTAAAACTTACTTAGATTAATGATCTCCTTCTGGTGTTCACTTTGCATCAATTGCATTCCTAGTTTTGTTTGATGGACAATGTTTTTCAATTCCTAGAGAAAGTTTGCATTGAATTAGTTATTTTACCTCGTTAGTCCCTTCACAAAAGTCAACATCATATTCTGGTGTATACTGAAAATTACCTGGATGCTTCTATTTTGTCGCGCAACTATATTTTGCTGCTTCGAAATCGAAATTTTGTGGATTGATTTTTCATGTTCTCTTTTTTCGTGTTCATTGCACATCTTTTCATAAATTTCCTCTCGTTTATTTTGTTCCTTGTGTTCATCTTGAATGTCACGCTCAACTTTTACATTCTGTTCATCTCGTACATCTTGTTCATCTTTTACATCATTTTTATCTTGTAGATCATCATGCTCTTCTTCTACAGCGGGTTCATCTTCCGTTTCTTTCACCTTAATAATAATTATCAAACAAAAAAAGTAGAGCAGTTGAGACCGTGATAATGATCAATCTAATCGTTTTTATTTGCACACTTGTAAGACGAAGCATTTATGAATCTGAATTTTACCATTTCATTAATAGAAGCAGCTTCTAAAATTGAACATACAGTTTCAGAGGGTGCTTTATCTTCCCCAGTTGTTTTATACTGCCATGAGTTAACAAGTATGACTTTATTTTGCCATGGGGTATGAAATTGAACATTGGTAGACGAGAGAGACACAAACCATTTTACATCGGATTTGCATGTGATGTTCACATTCCTCCATGACTTTGCTAAGCAAGGATTCCACTGCCTGTAATAGCAAAAACATGTCATATCATATATAGCACCAAAGAAAAAGAAAAATCCAGGATAAATTCATTGAACAGAACTGGTTTATGCTATATACGTTTAAGTATCTTTTAAATGTTCTTTGCTACATATATTATTATGCTTTGCACTGTTTTTCAAAAAAAAAAAATCTTCTGAATCTAATGTATAACAGAGCTTGACGATCATATATCTATTAAGGAATCTTACAGAGAGAATTTCTTCTGGATTTTTGTCGGACAAATATTGACGCACCATTGAATTTAAGGAAAAAGAAGCCTGCAGATACCAATTCAAAAAGCTTTGATAGATGATCTTCATCGTCTAAACAAAACAGTAAAATATTATAAACAATAAAGCTTCCTAACCCTTTCGCTTCGATCTTGCCCGGGATCACTCATATAACCACCATCTCTATCCCCTGATGGCACAGTAATCATACACTTCATGAATGGTTCTGAGTTTTTCCTCGTAATTGGTTTCCCAGACATAGGTGGCTTTGCATTCGCAACCCCACTATATTTCCCAGAACCACTTCCTCCTCCAACTTTTCGTTCGGCATAAGACTTTAGCTCTAGAACGCAATTCACTACCCTCTCAGAGTTTCCTCCCTGTGTGTACAACAAGAAAGAAAAAACCAAAAAATTGTTAAAGAAAAATAAAAATTACATTGTGCAACATATAACAGTATCAACGACATCGACAATGATTTTAATCTAGTGAATCATCAACGTACTGAATATAAAGTTTTCAGACTACCTGTTCCAAATCAGAAACTCCGAAGGTAGGAAGCCCCATGTCCTCCATAGCCACAAGAAAATTCTTTATATTTTCTTGGTACTGGTATGTAGATGTTCCTCCATCAGGAACAATAACAGAATCGCTAGGTTTTTCAAGTACCTAACAACATGGTCCAAATGTCCAGAAAACGTTAAAACAGGGTGCATACAAAGTGAAACATCAAACATATATATTAACATGATGCGGTACCTTCACTGTTCCAGGTTGAATTTTGTTAAGAACACTACATAGGATAATCCCACTACGCAATCCAATCCTGAAGTCTCCTTCGGAAGGCTCAGCTGGCAAGTCTTTCCCTCGAACAACTCCAACTGTTTTCCGTAGCCAACCAGCTGCTTCATACCTTCTCAAGGCTACAACACGAGACGCGAATATCCGTGTTAAAGATCCATGTTACTCTTTCTTCAAGATCACTTAGGTTTTCTATACTTCATGCAATTACAAGTATGTCTTTCCATCATTGTAAGAACAATCAAGATCCTTTATTGAAGCCAAAAGAATAAAATTTTCAACAAAAACAAGTTTCATTTATTGGCTGAAACTCGAAAACAGTATCTTTTTTTGCCAAGAAAAATGATATTAGCAGTGAGTGAGTGTCCCATGCACACCAAAAAACAAAATTGAATTGATTTGCTTAATAATATGGTGAAAGTAAAGAATTGGAATTTATAAGAAAAGAATGGAGGAAAAGGATTATATATACAGGTTTCTTCAGTTTTTCTCGATGCCGAGTTTGCGTCCAAACGACTAGCATGCTGTTGAAGAACCTCTTGAACCACAGAAGCCAAAGAGAATGTTAAAGCTGGTTCAGTTGCCATTTTCTGGCTTCAAGAAATTCATAAGAAAAAACACCAAGCCGATGGTGGGGCCAGACTTGGATTCAAATGTTATTATATATTAACCCAAAACTCGTAAAGAAAGTTTAATCTTAAGGAGAATAATACAAAATTCTTAGCTATGAGTGAAAAAAAAGTCTAGCTGAATTCTCAAAGGAAAAGAAAACGAATGAATGTATAAACACCGTCAATCTGAGAAAAAGCTTCAAAAGGAAACAAAAGAATGACGGAGAATGTGAAGGAATTGAAGAAAGCAAAGAGAAAGAAAATGGGTTTGGGATTTCTAGTCCTTTCTCTCGCTCTCTCTTGGTTCTCTGCATTTTCTCCCTCTAGTTTCGTGTCTATATTAACGTAGAAAAGCGAACCCCAAACTAGTTCCGAGCTTCCCGCTATGTCATCACTTATTCGTTTGTATTTATTGGATCATAAAATGCTACAATTTGTTTATCTTTGATTATCCAAATGAGGTACAATATAATTTACCATTACAGCTGATATTATGTACATTAATTGTAAAAATAAAATATAAAGTATAAATATAGAATAATTATTGAATATCGTTTTAATGGATTGTGACTTTGACAAACAATAAAATGAATTCCTAAAATAAGAAACTAAATGCTATTTATGGAAGTAACTAATTTGCACTTTCTCTCCTTTTTTGGACAGAATTTAATCTGTGTAAAAAAAACAAATTTAATTTAATGATGAGTTGAGTATAATTGTGAGTTGTTTAATGTATGTAATATAATGTAAAATTTTCTATTTATAAGTG
>Ga0209389_1004611_pt1 | contig 11530 bp, 5 predicted proteins | sample CowpearedBW_FD_187526 | JGI IMG/M metagenome (GOLD analysis project Ga0209389, IMG submission 187526) | Root nodule microbial communities of legume samples collected from California, USA - Cow pea red BW (SPAdes) (version 2) | ecosystem: Host-associated > Plants > Roots > Nodule | place: USA... | reverse complement strand
GAAGAAAAAGGTAAAAGTAACTTTATGTACTCGTTATAAGCTAAAAGTTGCAAACAGAAAACTTCTAAAGAATACCCCTTTACAACTAAGAATATTTGTGAATATATAGAAAAAGCTTTCAAAAGAATTTTAAAAGGATTCAAACTTCCCCTTCTAGCGTTGACATTTTATTTTAATTGATATTATAATTAACCTTTTGGGGTTGGTTCTTTTCAAAATAAGAGGAAAAGATCTTCAAGTTACAATGAAGAATGAAAAAAAAAAGGCAATAAACAAACCAACTTTGTTTAGAGTTGAAAAGTTTGAATACTAGAAGCAAATGATGTTTTTTTTTAGTTAGAGCATATTGACATGGTGGATGTGGTGGAAAATTACCAGCACAATCTAGTAGATCATGCAAATAAGCCATTTTCCCAAACCTTATGGATATATGAGCAAAAGCAACTATACTTGTTGAACTCCAAGGCATGAAAAGCTCTTGAATTCATATTCTCAGAAGAAGAATACTCAAAAGTGTATGTCTATAAAGGAGAAAAATATATGTAGGACCCTTATCATTACAAATGAGAGATGTAGGACTCTTACTATCCATCATATATCAGAGTTCCATAGAGGTAAAACATAACAAATTTAAGATTATAAAAAATCTAAAAGAGATAAAATAAAAACTATGTAATAAATGAAAACGGAAAATTGAACAGAGAGCTAAAAGTCTTGAAAGAAGTCAATAATATTCTTAGTTTAGAGTTCAAGAAAATCAAATAAAAAATATCTTCCTCATTTCAAAGATCAAAGCATTAAATAAGATAGTCTAGAAAGGGTTAATTACTAAGGTTAGGTTATCTAAACTTGGAGAATGAGACTCTAACGAGGGTCATTCCTTGACAAGAGAAGGGGATAAGAGATTGAATCTTTTGATAAGATAATCTCATAACCATTCAAAAAAAGTGAACTAGGTTATTATGAAAAAAAAAAAGAAGCCTAAGTGCATTTATCATTTACTCTAATTAGTAAATGAAATGTGTCTAAGCCTTCAAGAACTAACTAAAAAGAACTGAATTCTATCTAGGTACCTAAAAACATAATTCTCGTTGTATTTGTACTTAGTTGTATCAAAGAGACTCTTGTCGCGGTACTTAAATAGAGGGCGTTCACGACATATAATAGTTGGAAGGTTTATGTTGCTAGATGTAAAGAAGTTAAGAGGCCAAGTTACATTCAGAAAAAAAAAAAAAGAGGCAAGATAATAGGTATTGGACAAATAAGTATGATACATACTTTATTCATTGATAAAATTTTACTTTTTAATGGTCTTAAACATAATCTACTTAGTAAGAGCCATTTATGTGCTAATGGATATAATGTTTTGTTTAATAGAGACAAACATGAAGTAAAAAATATAAAACAATGATCTTTTCTCCAAATAGGCAAGATAACTAGTGAACTATCATATATTATCTTGTATGGAACCAAATTGTCTTGCAAGGTACGATATTATTCTCTTGCTGCTTCCCGAGATATGGTATGTCTTCAAGATTGGGATATCCTCGACAAGTGTGATATAATGCATCACGGTGGAGTAGATACCTGTAAGTACTCTGACGTTCAAGTCAATTGGAGCAAAATATGCAAGGATAACAAGCATAAGATTAAGTTTACATAGACTTTACCTGTAGCCTGAACTACCTTTATATACTTGTCTTTTGCTAATTACCTTGAGTAACGCTTGGATTCTTCCATAAATGCTAATGAATGACTTATTGTAACTGTTGTAACATCCTGAGTTAATACGCTATCGCGATCACTATAATTCTTACCTATATCTGTATGACATACCTCTTTTAGGATGAGATGTACTCGCTCTGTGTGATAAGTGTGGTTCTTGCTGCTGCACTATGAAGGTTGTCCTGATGTGTTAGGACCATCTTGGACTAAATATATTAGACTTAAACAATTGGTAGGTTTTCTTGACCGAGATGTGTCAAGGCTATTTTTGCCTAGATGTATTAGGACCATCTAGGACTAGATATACTAGGACCATCTTGGAATAGATGTATCAAGACCATCTTGGAATAGATGCATCAGGGGCCTTACACAATACATTAGCCCCTAGGCTCACAACAATCAAAGTGTAGCAAGAGTTCGTACCAAGCCTTACACAATATATGAATGTTTTCATGTGAGAGATATATCATGACCATTTTGGCCTATATGTATCAGGGGCCTTGAATATAAAGCTCAACAAGTTATTGTTGGGATGTATCAGACGCACCTTGGTTAAGAGGTATCAGACCTTTCATAGGGAAAGAGGGAAGGAATTTGGGAAACAATCATATCTAAGGCTAAGATGTATTGGGACCATCTTGGGCAAGATATGCAATTCCAACATAATCTGACATGTGTAAGTCCTACAAATACAAGAATCAATATCTTTGGCCGAGATGTACTGAAACCATCTTGGCAGAGATATGCAAGTCTAACATAACTTGAGATATGCAAGTCCAACACCATTTGATATGTGCAAGTCCGACCCAATACACTAGCCCCTCAAGCTTGTAGTAAACGCAATGTAACAAGAGTCTTGACATTAATCTTAGGTAAGGTCGACATGTATTTGAATGCAACATTCTTTGTTATGTTATTATCCCCTTGGGTTGAGACATATTGGCAAGGGATGTTTTGGACTGAGTTGTGATCACCTTTGGCTGAGAAGTGTCAAAAATCAGTTTCCTTAATTAAGTTGAGAGCTTGGTAGGTCGTGACGTGTTGGAAAACAACGAATTTAACTTGGTTGAGATTTCCATAAGCTGAGGTGTATTGGGAAGCAACGTGTTTGATTATTGCGAAATGCACTAAGAACGAGATGTATAACTTGCTTGATTAAGCTGAAATGCACCAAGAACGAGATGTATTGGGAAGCAACTTGCTTGATTAAACTAGAATGCACCAAGGAAGAGATGTATCCAGCTCCCAATACAGTCCTTCCACAACAAAACTTAATGTGAAGCAACCACGCTGGCCAAGATATGTGCGGTTCCAAAATGTGTCTTTCAACTTTCAAAAGTTAGTGGAAAATAACCACGCTAACCGATATATGTATGGCTTCAAAATGGATCATTTAACTTCAACATTTAATGCCAAATAGCCGTGATGGCCGAGATGTATTCGCTCCCCCTATGCCGAGATGTAACAGAACCATTTTGGCTAAAATGTTTAAGGTCTTACACAGAAGAAACAAGACTAGAATCACCAAGTTATTATGGTCGAGATGTACTAGGCAAAAAACCTTATGCCAAGTTAATTTTGAAATAAAATCATAAGTATAGGGATATGTTATCCCGACATGTTAAATTAGAACAAAGCCATGAGTATAGGGATAAAGCGTTCCCCTTCTCGCAACTCACTATGGGAACAAGTTTAATGTCATGATTATCTCGCCAGCTTGAATGAAAATCTAAATCATGGTAGGCATCATCTCGACAAATGAAGCCTCCTCACCTAAGAATTAAAATGAAGTAGTGGGAGGAATCATCTCGACAAATGAAGCTTCTTGACCCACACTTGAATTAAGATGAAGTCATGGAGGGATCATCTTGACAGATGAAGACTTCAAGAAACATTCTAATTGATTACGCAAATGTTTCAATTGATTAGATAATCATTTTAAAATATTAGAATCACTTAAAATCATGAGTAGTTATGATATTTATGTTGTCATATGTTAAAATGTGTTTTTAATATATTAAAATCACTTAAGTTTACTCTATGCTTAAGTGACATTAAAATGATATCTATGAGTTTAATATATTTTAATATGATATCTATGTTTTAGTCAATTGATGAGTTAATTGATTAATTTTTCTAGTAAGCGACATTACAAAAATAGATTAAAACTTGTATAACTCTCTTATTCGAAAACCATTTGGCATAAAATCAAAACCAATGTTTCTAAAGTTATTTCTACTATTGAGAGAGAGTCTAAACTAAGCTAAAAACTATTTTTGACACTTTCATTGTGTGATTGTGTGATCAATATCATGATTAAAGAAATCATAGAGGTTAACTTAGTTATTACTTTTCTACTATGTCGATGTTATTCTAGGTGATATTGTTTTCAATTTTGGCGATTTGATTGGTATCTTTATAATACTTTTGGGTAGGGTGTTCGTGTAGAGATTTCTTAAGTTATTTGCCTTTACTACTTTGGTTGTGTTCTTACAAACACTATGAAATTCTAGTGTGAGCTTGAATGGTGTGGCTGAGCAACTGAATGTAGCTCTCAGAACAGCGTGAACAATATAAAATATGTTGTGTTGATCTTTCTCTCTTTCTTTATCACTCGAGCTTTTGATGTAATTCAATTATAATCGTGTGCATTAATTTTAAGTAAACAAATTCTGAAATTCACAGATTTAATAAGATTTTCTTTTTGAGTGCCTGAGAAAATTGGTGATAGTTCAATTCACTAATTTATCCCTCTTGAACTCAACCCTTAAAACTAACAATTGTAGTCAAGAGTTTGTTTCTTGAAAGTTATTCATGATTTGATGCTTCTTCTTGTTTCAAAAATTGTTGAAAACAAACTTCCTTTTGATAAAGATGCATGCATTAATAGACCACGAATGTTTGGATGGGTCAACTTTCCATTTTGGAAATTTATAACTAAAATCTATTATGAATCCATTAGTACAGAGATCCAATATGCCATCGTAAATGGTGTTTTTATTTCTAAGCATGTTAATGGAATTGAATAGGTTAAAAACCTTGGTTTAATTAGTCTGAAATTGAAAATAAAAGTGCTCAATATGATTAATGGTCAAAAATATTATAACTTCTGCCTTGAACTTGGCTGAATTTTTCAGAATGTCTTATTGTAGTTCGTCGAAGAAAATGTGGGACATTTTTTAAGTGACCCATGCAGGAACAACCAATGTAAAAAGAGTTGGAAAACATACACATATTTGGGAATATGAACTTTTTACAATGTAGCAAGGGGAAACAATCATAGATGTACATGAATGGTTCATGCATATTATGGATAACTTGATAGGACTAAGAAAAGTGTTAGATATAAAGTTGAAATGTTTAGACAATAGTTCGAAGCCAAGGTAACAACAATCTTTGAGTAAAAGGATTTGTCTACAATATATTTGTTTAGTCACAAGAACAAGAGCTAGAGAGGAAAAGACTCACTAAATAAGTAAGTTGGGACAAGAAGAACAAAAACATTACAATACAAACTATTGCACAAAGAAAGGAAGAGAGTAAAGAAGAACCAAATGAAAATAGTGATTCAAAAAATTTGACATTACTTGTTAGAAGGTTTGTTAAATTTCTAAAGAAAAAGAACAAGGATATTTCTTAGATAAAGTATGCAACTAAAAAGTCTTATACTAATTCACTTAACTTTACATATTTCGGGTGTAGAAAGTAAAGACATTTCAAAATTGAATGTCCAAACAATCAAAACAAAGACACGTGATAGAAAATCTAAGAAGGAAAACAAAACAAGATGAACCTACATTGCATGGCAGGACAATGAGGAAACATCTTCAAGTATTTCTTCTAAAAAAAGGGTGAGGAAGATATGTTTTGCTTGATGGCTAGATATGAATGTTTAAGGAATGTAATTATAGAAGACTTTGAAGCTAATATTAAGTACGATGAGCTTTGAATTTGTTTAATGAAATGCATGAAGAAACTAATAGATTGGTTATTATTTTTGGTTTTGAAAGTGATTTTAGTTTTTCAAAAGTTTTTTTTATGAAGAAATTTCAAATTGTTTAATTTGAAAAATATTTTTAGATTATATAATTAAATTATTTTTTACATTAAAAAATTTAAATATATAATCTAAAAATCATTTTTTTATGTAAAAAACGGTTTTTTAGTTTGAAAGTATCTTTTAGATTTCACTATCTAGTAAAGCAGCAGTTGAGTTGGATCGGTTTTGGATTCAACCTCCCCCATTCAAGGTAATTCATATTTTAAAATTTCAAGTCCATTCTGACTGGTTAATATGTCGAGTTAATATGAATATGATTTTAATCGAGTGGGTTCATCCGGTGGGTTGATCAGGTTAAATCAATTAATAAAAAAAAAATAATGACTGAATTTAAAATCGAAAAGAGATGAAATTTGGCAAGAACACAATAAAAATGTTTAGAAGACGGCTAGAACAAAATTGAAAACTTCCAATAAAAAGAACAAAATTGAAACTTCTAGAAAAAAGAACAAAACTGAAACTTTCAGAAAAAAGAACAAATCTGAAACTTTAAACTCAAAAAAAAAAGAACAAAACTGAAACTTGAAACTCCCATAATAAACAGACAACAAAACAAACAAGAAAGAAATATAGGTATGAGTTGTTCTCTTCAATACCAAATTTACATCATCCTTCAAAAATAACAAGTTTTTATATGAACACTAAAGTACACTAAAGTTGATTCTCACTACTAAAGTTGACTCTCACTAAAGTTGAGAACTTTTCATGAATATCAGACATTCATATGAACCATTAAAAAAAAGACATAATATTTCAAAAGAAAACCAACGAAGTATTATAGGTATGCACGAGTATATTTGAAAAATAAAACTAACAAGATAAAGGTGATTGCTTTTAGTGAGTGTGGTGGCTCTCGGTGGCTCGCATGGTGGATCTACTCCAGTGAAGTCGCGTTTGCCATTTGGGACAAATCTGAACATACAAAAAGTAATCTCCAAAACAAGATTTGAACCTCGTCTTCCTCAAACGTGAGGGTTTCGATCGAATAGATGAAAAAAATGTTTGAGGCTCAGAGAAAGAGAAGAGATAAATTGTGTGAAGGCGATGAAAGCCACCAAGAGTAATGGCCACTGATCGTTCTAAAGATGGAAGTATCGCGATAGAAAATTTGAATTTTATTTTTAAAGGAAGAAATGGTAGTTTGAGATTAAAGTTTTGATTTTATAATTAAATACATAGATCGAGTCGGATATCTATAATTTTTTAAGTTAAACTTTAAAGCCGACTGTGTAAACCCATCTAGACTCAAAAATCTTTATTCGGCCTAATGCAATCCATACAAATTGATCCGCACCCCTATTTTTCTAATCGGGTAAAATGGTTTTAGACGTATTAGGATTTTTTTCTTGGGCCAACTATCTGGAATCCGATGTTAAAGAAGAATCCATACATGTTTTTTTCCATGATCCCACAACTCAACACGTGGATTGATTGACAGAAAGGGGGTGACGATAGCAAAAGGAGAGAAAGGAACAGTTTTATATTTTACACACCCCCATATAGACACAGACAGAACCATTGGCATTGGGTGCAAAACGAAATGGTCAATTTCTTAAAATTGAACTGTTTTGAGTTGGACCTACAATAGACTTCTATTATCTATGGCTGCATAATTTTCGATAAATTTTTCAATATTTTTTTTATAAATTAAGAATATCTTGCATACAACTTAAAAAGGAAGTACATGAAAAAAACTTTTACAAATTCACTTATATGTAAATTAATTTTAATTTACATATAAGGTTGTTTCTGTGTTTTACTTTTTCTTCTGCTATAAATATTTAGAAAGAAGCTTGTCAAGTGTTAAATACAATGTTGTCATGAATTTAGTTTAGAAGTCTTCTTTCTATAGGCTACTATATGGTTCAAGAATATATTTTGATTTGCATTTCACAGAATATCTGAAAACACAATACCGTATAATATTTTTTAATTAGAAAATCAGTTTTAAAATATTCAAGATTGGGCCATAAGATTTTATGGACTTTTATTATGAGCTTTTACTTCCTGCAGCCTTATAATTTCTTTGTGCACTCCTCAAACTTTCAAAAGATATTTTACCCTTTGAAAAAGAAAATTCCGATTCACATATTCCAGAAGCTTTTTTGTATTTTAGTAGCAACATTTTTGCAATGAAATTTTCAGAACAGTATTTCCGGAATAAAATTTCTAGAACTTGATTTCTAAAATGGAATTTTCAGAATATACGAAATATGTTCTGGAATAAAATTTTCAAAATAGGATTTTCGATAAAAACTTTTCGGAACTATCAAAACACCTTCTGGATAAGTTTTCCAAAATACTCATACAAGAAATGTGTTCTGAAAAGTGTCAGAATTTATTAAATACATTTCAGACATCAAAACGAGGTTTTTTTTTCTATATTTTCTCTTCTTCTTTTTTCTTTCTTTATAACATTCTTCCTGTTTTTTTCATCTACAGCAACATTAAGGTGGTGAAATTTGTGATAGTGATGGTTGTAGTAATTATGTGTTGTGTATAGTGATAAAGGATGTTTAAGTCTTTTCCAAGTATTGTTGTAGTACGATAGTAGCCATGGAAGTGTAGGAAGCAATAATCTTATTACGTAACCCATGTCCTCAGGCTCAAATCATTTGAATCGGGTCATATTGATAACCTTAATAATCATCTGAATAAATATTTACGATAATATAAAAAGATACAAAATCAAATACAGAATATATTAAATATGTTATAACTATTTCAAATTCTAAATTTTCTTAATAACAATATTTAAAATAAGATTGGATATCTATATTTTTCTTACCTGTTATTTGTTATTCAAATCAACGCGTAATGTAACCAATAAAATATAGCAACATAATAATATCCATATCAAAATTAAGAAAAAACATAATTGAGATAGTTGCGATATCTCAAAATTCTCACATTTCTTCGTTGTCTTACTTGAAATAATGAAATTTAAAAATTGTTTTCACAAAGAATGAATTAATTTAAAAATTTATAAGAATAGGAGACAATTAATTGTTAATTTGTAGTTTTAAAGTTCCAATACTAACTTTGTGTTTTTTATTAATAACCACATAATATACAAAATTAAATTTTTGAAAGAAGGTCATTAGATTTAAAAGTAAGAAACTCTAGAAGAAAAAACTAAAATCTAAAACCAAATTAGTATACAAAATAATCTTAATTTAAAAATAGAAAATTAAAACAAATCATTTATAAGGACACAATATTGGTTTAAATGCTGCACGCAAAGACAAAGTTAAAATTTTACTGTTTGTGTTGCTTAATTTGTGAAAACAATGACATATTTTTTACTAGTTGATGTTTTTATTTTGTTTTCTTAAGTGCAAGGACGAATCTTGCACATTACACAGGAGAGCCATGATTCATCCAAACTTTTTTAATTTTATTTTTTATATACATTTTAAAATTATATTTATATATTTATATATTAAATTTAAAATTATATTTATATTTATAAGATTATTTTAACTACTTCAATTTATTTAATATTAGGTAACTTTTTACCTTTAATTATAGTTTTTTATGATTATTTTATGATATGATTTATTTTACATTAGGTAATTTTTGACATTGATTATTTTTTATAGTTATTTTATGATATGATAGTGAAAGGTAGTCATATTTGTTTGGATCTTACTATCATGTGTGTCTGTTTTGCATATACGAGATGTAAATTATTTTTTTAATTAGAAAAAATAATTTATGTATAAAAAGTCTAATTCAGCACCCCTAAAATTTTTGTCCAAGTTTCATCATTGCTTGAGTATTATTCCATGGAAATGATATTGCCATTACAAGCTACAAGATATTGTCGTCAACCTGTGAATCCATCTCCTTCACTAAAAGGTTGAGACCACCATTGCTAAAGAACTTTTGTTTCTAACGACTTAACTAGTGTAAAACAAATATAAAAAGTCTTTAAGACTAAGGACATTTGACAAAGTTTGATTAGAGCACAAAATCTGTAAGACCCGTAAAATTTAATTAATTAAATAAATAAATAATTAATAAATGCGGTTAGTGAAAGTCTTTATGGTATTTAATGTTAAGGTTTATGATGTAGAAAAGTATTAGCTCAAGTGGTTGAGAGTACTTAATTGTGTGATAGGACTTGGGTTCAAGTCAAAGTCCTATGTATGCTATTATATACTATTTATTTTGTTATTATTTTTAATAATATACTTGATTATAATGAGTGATAATTTAATCCTATATTTATAGGAGTTATCACAAAACATGAATTAGCTAAAGGGTTATGCATTGGTTTGACATTGGCATGGTTATGGGTTTGAACCTTGGTTAGTGAATCCACACTAAACTTTCTTTTTGCCAAAATTTCTTTTGGCATGAATGTGAAAGGGCAAGGAAATCCTAGAAGCCAAGAGGGGCTTGAAAACTCATGAAGTAATGGCTTTTGAAAGGCAATTACACCTCTTAATGATGGAAATTCATTTTCCAACATTAACCACCATTATGCCATGTTTAAAGAGACCATTAAGGGAAATTGAGAGAGTTTTCTTGACTAGTTTTTGTGAGGCCTGTGAGGGGTGGATTAACAAAGCATACATTGTGCTAATTAAGAGAAAGTGAAGGTTGCTACTTGTGGTTGAGTGGAGGCAAGGGAGAAAATCATTGTGTAATCCAGGTTAGGGGTGCTGAACTCGTAACTTATTTGTAATTGGTTAATAATTGATGTATGAAATGAGTGTACATTGTTTCTGATTGCCAAATATCTTGATTTCTGGATTTCTGGAAAATTCTAGAAATCGCCTGGCGACTTTGAATGAGCTGCCAAGCGGCACATACAATTTTACTTGTTTTCTGGGTTCCAGATGAGGAACCGCTTGGCGGTACGAGCCTGACCGCCAAGCGACACATGTGCGCCAACCCAGTTTCTGGGTTTTTGATGAACTGCCTAGCGGCGATGATTACCTACCAGGCGACGCGAGTCAATTTGGCTCGATTTTAGTGTTTTGGAGTTTCTTGGTTGATTCTGTTCGGGGGAAAAGATAGTGCCAACTATTTGGAAATTATTGGAAGCCCAAATTCGCTGAAGTATATAAAATTGAAGGTTCGATTGGGTGAAAATTGCAAGAATATAAATTTTTGGGTTGATGAATTGGGGATTTCTTAGTCGCACTAAATTGAGTGGTAAGATTAGTAGAATTTCGTATATGAAGAAGTCTTATGAAGGAATAGTGAATATAAACACATGAATGGAGCCTATTGGATGGTAAATCGAGTGGAAGAAGAATTGTAGGGGATTGGATAAGGTTCGCAAGTGCTTAGGAAGTTTCTGGGTTACTGGAACAGTAGGAACCGCCTGGCGGCACCCAATTGGCCGCCAGGCCCCACACCAGAGGTACGTGGTGTTCTGTTCACGAAAAATGCTATTTTTCATACTTTTCGCGCAACAGGAACCGTCGGGCGGTAGTTTAGTCCCGCCAGGCGCCACCTTCCTCATTTTTGGGCGCTAAGCGCCACCATTTTTCTAGTTTGCGCAGTTTCCGTAAAACTACATTTCCCCGTTTGTTAACCGTCTGATTTAGGTGAAATTTTGACATGTGGTCCACAACATGTAGTTCTTCAATTTTAATGGTGGAGATTTGATTTGGGGTCAGAAGCTAGAGATATACGTTACTCAATATTGCTGATTTTGGAGTATTTAAAATACATGAATAAGCTCTTGATAATTTCAAGTAACTTCTAATGAAGCATGATTGGGTTATG
>Ga0209389_1004610_pt1 | contig 11533 bp, 8 predicted proteins | sample CowpearedBW_FD_187526 | JGI IMG/M metagenome (GOLD analysis project Ga0209389, IMG submission 187526) | Root nodule microbial communities of legume samples collected from California, USA - Cow pea red BW (SPAdes) (version 2) | ecosystem: Host-associated > Plants > Roots > Nodule | place: USA... | reverse complement strand
ATGAGAGGAGAAGTGGTGCGACAATGGTGTTTGGAGAAGCTCTCAAGTGAGGTTGGGCCAACACTCAAGGAAGGGGGCTAGAGGAAACCAAGAAGGAGAACTCTAGCCTAAGTTGATTCACAAAAATAGAGGAGTCTGGAGTCATCTCAACAGAGTTTCTCTACTATATTCATGAATGAAAATACAAGGGTCCTAAGCTTTCTATTTATAGTAGAAAAGGATAGCCAAGTGGTCTAGAAAAATGAAGGGAAAAAGGATCTAGAATGTGGTATTTAGAGCCAAAAAGAGAGCATGAGGCAAGTGTGACTTGCCACCTAAGCAAGTCACAAGGGACTTGTTTCTAGGCGCATAAGAGAAGCTTGGTGACCAAGCTTGGAGCAAGAAGGATCTAGATCCTCTCACAAATGCGCTCTCTCTCTTGTTGGGCCAATTTCAAGCCCAACTCTTCTTTGGTCCAATTCTTTTCAAAGCCCAAAAACCCTCCAAGGCCCAATACATGGCCCAAACAAAAACCCTATTTTACAATGCCCAAAATACAAGGCCCAAAAATAAACCCTATTCTAATATTTACAAACAAAGAGTTTTAGGCTAGGTCTTCACATCTTCCTTGGCCCATGTAAAGTTCATCTTGGGCCTTGTATGTGCATTGGAGGCCCATTCCTCTTGTATCCTCCTAGCCCAATGTTGTGGGTCCCTTAGTTAGAGGCATCTCATCAGGTTGGTGTCTTTTAACTTGTTGAATGGGTTTTTAACATGTTAAATGGTTTGCTACAATAGTTCTATATGTTATGTATTCAATCAGTTGAATTATTTTTTAATCAGTTGATTTCATTTAAGTTAAGCGAAATCAATAAATTGAATGGAAAAATCAACCTGCTGAATATGCTAACAGATTGGCTATAAGTTCTGGTTTTCAGAGAGAGTGGTGAGACTTGCAATTTTGAGCGCAAAATCATTCTAAACTTTGGGAAAAACTCTCTCTTTCTCTCTCTTTCTTTGTGAATCTTACAAAAGTGCAACAATTCGTGAAGGATATTTGATCTTCTTGGAGCTTTTTACTTGTTTTTTGGAACTTGGAAAAAAGGTTTGGTTGACTAGGGAGATCCTTCATTCAAGTTTGATATCTCTCAGATTTCTGGATGTTGCCTGATGGTATTCTAGGTCTGCAAGTGTGATCTTGTTGTGCTGTGTTAAGACACTTGTGGGATTTGTTAGATTGTGGCAGTTTAGAGGAAAACAGAGAGGTAAAACAAATATGTGCAAATCTTTACAGAATGTATTTCTGTTATTGAATGTGTATTGAAAGGCTTATTATACAAAAGAAAGGGAGACTTTATTTATAGAGTCTGTACAAACAGAATTAGAGAAACTAACTAAGGCTAACAACTTGAATTAGTTACAATATTCCCCTCTAATTCAAGTACACGTTTGTTCAACTACACTAGTCTCAATCTTCAGATCCTTAAACCTGGCTCTAATACCACTTGTTAGCTTGTGGCAGTTTAGAGGAAAACAGAGAGGTAAAACAAATCTGTGCAAATCTGTACAAAATGTATTTCTGTTATTGAATGTGTATTGAAAGACTTATTATACAAAAGAGAGGGAGACTTTATTTATATGTACAAACAAAATTAGAGAAACTAACTAAGGCTAACAAGTTGAATTAGTTACAACACTCCCCTTTAATTCAAGTACACGTTTGTTCAACTACACCACTCTCAATCTTCAGATCTTTAAACCTGTCTCTCTTTAAAGCCTTAGTAAGAATGTCTGCAACTTGTAAATTTGTAGGACAATGCAGTAATTTTAGCCTTCCAAGATTTACATGATCACGTAGGAAATGGAATCTAGCTTCAATATGCTTGCTCTTGCCATGGGACACATGATTATTTGCTAGATTTATAGCTGATTTGTTGTCAATAAACAGCCTGATAGGTCTTTCAACTTCAACTGTTAATTCTGAAAAAAATTGAACTTAACCATGCAGCCTGACATGTTGCTTATGCCTTATGCACCAACAATATACTCAACCTCACAGCTGGATAATGCCACAACAAGTTGCTTCTTTGAACACCAAGAGATTAGTGCTCCTAAAAATTTGAAAATATACCCACTAGTGCTCTTCCTATCTTCACTATCTCCACACTAGTCTGAATTTTCCAACCACACAATTCTTCTTGATTTTGAATCCCTTTGGGAAATAGAATGCCATGACCAACTGTCCCCTTTATATATCTCAACACCCTTTTTACAGCTATTAAATGAACCTTGCGTGGTTGATTCATGAACCTGCTGATCCATCCTACAACAAACGAGATATCAGGCTTGTTATTGCAGAGATATCTTAATGAGCCCACCATTTGTTTGTACAAAGTGATGTCTACTTCTTCTGATTCAACATTGCATTCACCATTCCTCACTCTCATTTTTGCTGGAGTAGCTGCAGGATTGCTGTTTATCATATTAAATTTCTTCAAGATTTCACTGGCATATTTGTGTTGGTGCAAAATCATTCCTCTACTGTCTTCAATAAACTCCATTCCCAAAAAGTATTTTAATCTTCCAAGATCTATGATCTTGAATTTTGCCATCAAAGTTTGCTTAAAACCTTCTATTTTAGCATTATTGTTCCTAGTGATCAGCAAGTCATCTACATAGATGCACATTATCACCATGCTCCCACCATTTGTATGTTTTATATACACACCATGTTCCACTAAGCACTTGCTGAATTGTTGTTTCTGCATGAATAAATCCATCACCTTATTCCAGGTTCTAGGAGCCTGCTTCAAGCCATATAGGGCTTTTCTGAGTTTATATACCTTGCCTGGACTATATTGCAACTCAAATCCTGGTGGTTGTGTGACAAACACCTCTTCTTCTAAAGGGACATTTAAGAAAGCAGATTTCACATCTAGCTGAAATAAGGGCCAACCTCTTCCATTAGCTAGTGCCACAACCAATCTGATGGTTTCAGTTCTTGCCATTGGAGCAAACACCTCTGACTAATCCACTCCTTGTTTCTGCAAGAAACCCCTTGCAACCAATCTAACTTTTCTTTTTGAGATAGATCCATCAGGATTTTGCTTGATCTTGAAGACCCACTTGACATCAATTGGCTTTTTGCCATGTGGTAATTCAGTCAAGACCCAAGTCTTATTCCCTTCAATTGCTTCCAACTCTTCTATCATTGCTGCCCTCCACAACTCCTGATTTAATGCCTCTTCATAATCAATTGGCTTAGCCTCTACTAGCAATGCAAAATGAAGTAGGTCACCTTCATCTGTTACAGCATTGTCTGGGAATAGTTCAAAATCCAGCAGAGACTGTGGCAAGTTTCTTTGTCGTGGCTGCCTTCTCTGTTGTTGGACTAATGCCTCCTGAGTTGGTTGAACAAATGCCTCCTGACATACTCCATCATTGTTCTGTTCATCAATTTTATCATCCTCTAGTATCATTTGAATCTTTGAATCTGTCAAACTACTGTAGTTTGATGTCTAATCCCAAGATTCAGCTTCATTCACAATTACATCCCTACTAATACATATCTCTGCTTTAATAGGATCATATAACCTATATGCCCCTATTGAGTGATATCCCACAAGAATCATACACTCACTCTTATCTTGCAGCTTTCTCCTCTTTGCATTTGGCACATGCTTGTAGCATAGTGATCCAAAAATTCTTAGATGATTTACTGTAGGTTTTCTGCCATACCAGTTTTCTTCTGGTACCTTTTCTTCTAGCTTCTTTGTGGAGGACTTGTTTAACACATATACAACAGTAGAAATTGCTTCTCCCCAAAATGAATGTGGCATACGTTTCTATTTCAGCATGCTTCGAGCCATATTAAGCACAATTCTATTTCTTCTTTCTGCCAAGCCATTGTGCTGAGGCGTGTATGGTGCTACAGCCTCATGTTCTATTCCATTTTATGCACATAAACACTTGAATATCTGAGAGGTATACTCTCTTCCCCCATCTGTCCTGAGAATCTTGATGGCCTTATCACTATATCTTTCAATAGCAGCTTTAAATTTCTTAAAAGCCTCAAAAACATCAGACTTTGCTTTGATCACGTACACCTACATCATTCTGCTGTATTCATCAACAAAAGACACAAAATATAGATTTAACATCATGCTAACTTACTACAATGTAAAAATCATTACTTTCACTTGATTAAAAGGCAAAAGACACAGATAAAAATAAATCACAACAAGAATCAAAAGAACAAACAAATTTATTCATTCTAACCTCAAAATCCATAATGAAATTACAGTGGAACCAACCCTTGAGGCTTAGCCCTTCATGAAATACAAAATAAAAAAAAAATAGAAGAAGAGAGTGGAAAGAGAGGAATGGAATTAGTCCCCCCTAAGGGTTCCTAAACTCCGAAGTTTCGAGCTTCTCCTTGGTCTCTTTATATAGGACATAGACTGAGCTTTTTTGTTGTTAAAATCTCTCAAATATCTTTTAAAAAAAATATATAATGATAAATATAATTTATCTTTGTAGTGATTATGAATATTTAAAAATATTTGGAGAGATATAGACTATTTGACAAATATAGTTGGTTGATAATATCAATATCTAATATAATTAAATAAATTAACTACTTAAAGATATATGATAAATTATCACCAACTAATATTTGTATTAATTTTCCAAATCAGCCCTTTGCAATCTCCTCAAATTATCTTTTAAATAATCCAATATCTTCAAGGTATATTTGTTTGTTGTGGATCTAAAAAGATTTAAAAAGATCTTGTTAGATTTAAAAAGATTTGGTAGTTATTATCTTTTGATATTTTATGATATAATTAAATAAGATAATTATTTAATAATATCAAATAAAATATCTAAAGATATGTTTTCCCAAATTATCTTTTATCATAAAGATAGAGAAAACCGCAAGGTCCAATTTTTGTTGTTTGTTTCCTCTTCTTGGCTTAACCAATCTTCTTTAAGTTTTCTAGCTTTTATTGTCGTCTTCATGTAATGCTTGGCTTGAATTTTTGTGATTTTGATAATTTCCGACTCTTGGATTTATCTTTAATGTGTCATGAAGCTTTAATCAGTTTATTTGCATACCTCCACGAGCTTAACTTAGCTGTAGCTACACTAACACACCTCAAAATATCCAAAGAACATTTATGCAACTAAAAAGCTATTTTTAACATCTTTTTGTATCTCATGCTCAATAAATCCAATTATAAGAAGTACCAATTAAATCAATCTTTTAAGAACAAAATTCAATTAAAAATCTAGAATTAAATATTAAATGAAGGCATAAATATGAACTCATCACATATTTAGAAAGTGTAATTTTGTCGATTGTGTAAAATCTTTTGAAATAGTGCAAGTCAGGCTCGGGTTGCCTTAACAAAATGGATGTAGCCCAGATTTAAGTGAACCAGTATAAAAATTTGGTGTTCTTATGTTTGGTTCCCTCCCTTCTCTCTTGGTTTATGATTTAAAGCTTCAAGAAATTTAATTTCTACAATCTTTTAACTATTCTTGAGTGATTTGACACAACTTGAGTTTTTGTTCCTATTTGTACTACTTCTTGGAATCAATCCTGATAAGTTTTTTAATTTTTTCGTGAATTAATCTTCAAATTCAAATTTCTACAGAATTCCAAGTATTTTAGTCGAATGTTTTGATATTTTGATTTGTTGAATTATGCTTGTCATCTATTTAATGAAATAAGATTTTTATCCTTGTCTTTAGTCGATTGAAAGTGTACAATCTGGTAGCAATTGTAAGAATTTAAAAGTAATCAATGTTTTTAGAAAGCCAATTCAAGCCCCTCCCCCTTCTTGGCTAATCACTCATTTCAATACTTACAAAAACAAGACTTTAGACACATCGTATGGATCTCAAAATTAAAATGAATCAAACATAAAGCATTTCAACCGAACAAATTGAACAAAAACTAAGAAAATTCAAAACAACATTTGGCCATGCATGTAGGAATCCTAAAAGCACACAGACGGAAGGTTCAAGATGAACAAGTAATTTCAACCGGATATAAAGACATATAAACACAAAAAGAATCTGTAGAATCATGGAAAAATAAGAAGAACATGTTAACAACACAAAAATTCAAAAATATGGAGGATAAACACTTAGTTCATGAAGAAGCTTGGCTCTAGACACAAAATGTTAGGCTTCCTCCAAGTAGACTTCTATCATGCATGGTTCATGGAGTTTGAATGTTAGGGTATGGTGTTTGTCCCAAGGAGAGGTAATGCCAACTCCTAAGGAAGGAAGCTAAATAGGTCTACAAGAGAAAACTAATCAAGAGATAACTTCAAGACAAGTAGAGTGGCCATTTTGGCAACATCTCATTACTCATCTCAAAGTTGAAATACAAGAGGTGGAGGCCTTTATTTATAGACTAGAAACCTTAGAGGTTTCTAGAAAAGTAGAGGGGAAATTTATATTCAAACATTCAAATTTGAGAGCCAAAAGAGTCACGCTTCTAGTAAGACTTGCCATGTGTCAAGCTCATGTTTTTCTCATGCATGGAGCGCACAAGTAGAGCATAACCCTACCTTGGAAAGCAAGCTAGCATCAAATTAGGTTAGTTTGAGGCCTAACTAGGCCAAGTTAATGCCCAACACACAAAACCCAACCCTTTAAGCCCAAAACTACACTATTAGGCCCAAAGCCCAAATTAAGACCCAAATACAAGGCTTACAAATCCTATACCACTTGGCCCAAAATACAAGGCCTAAAATAAACCTATTTTAATATTTACATACAATGTTGACCTATGAGAATAAGAACTTGGTCCCATTAACCTTAGATGATGCACACCCTTCTTGTATGCACTTGGGCATGGCTAGGGCGTTTGTCATTAAAACGAGTAAGTATCTGGTCAGAAGTGAAGATGTATTTAGAGGACTAAGAGAGGGAGAAAGTCTAATGAAAAAAATGAGAATTAGAAATTGATCAATGTTGTTCAAAGATCGAAATATATGATATGAAGTGTTGGTTGCATATACTTAATTGATTTATACTCATACATTGTGTGTATCAATAAAAGCAATAAGTCTAGTTAATCAAATGTCAAATCTTAGCATTAGATGAGTCTAAGGATTAGATGAGTCATGGTCTTAGATGAGTTTAACAGTAGAAATCATAAAGTTATGGTGGCATCAATTATGTATGGACAATATTAACCAAAAGTCATTCACGGCTTCTTAGAGAGACATTAAAAATTTGATGTGCGTTAGTTTGTTCCTTCCTACTACAGGGAGAGACTCTTTGGAAGCTTCAAAGGCTTCAATAAAGGTCTATGTGCGTTGATGAATATGCTAAATTGATGGAGTTCTTACTCCTAAGAGTTGGACTTCAATTTGAAAGTGAAGAAGAAAATAGCTAGGACTGTGAGTTGTTTAAGAAGAAAGATTCAAGATGTAGTTGAGTTTTATGAGTATTCCACACTTGACAAAATTTTACACTTGGCCTTAAAAGTTAAAAGCCAATTGAAAAAGAAATAAGAGGCCAAAATGAATGCTTCTTACAATGACTTCTACTCTAAAATTTGGAAGGGTAAAGAAAAAAAAAAGATGATAACCCATCCTCCAAGAGTCTCCAAAACTCACCACCTAAGACCAATTCGCCTAAGGAAACTCCCAATGACCTTCCTAACTCTTCTCAAAGTTCAAGAACAAGTTCCATACAGTGTTTTAAATGTTTGGGGTATGGACACGTAGCTTCAAATTGTCCAATTGAAAGAACCATGGTCTTGAACCTTAAAGTAAAGGTAGAAAGTGAACATTCTCCTCCCCTTTCCCTTCCCACTCTTCTTCTTCTTCTTCTTCTTCAAGTGAAAAGATTAAACCCCATGAAGGTGGTTTGTTAATGGTAAGGCACCTACTAGGACAAGTTTCCAAAGAACTTGACCCTACTCAAAGACAAAACTTTTTTCATTCAAGGTGTCATATCAATGACAAACTATGTCCCCTCATCATAGATAATAGAAGTTATGTAAATATGGCTAGCACAAGGGTTGTGGAGAAACTTGACTTGAAAAACATCCCTCATACCAAGCCTTACAAGCTCTTGTGGCTTAAGAAGAAGAGATTAGGGTAACTAAATAAGTCCTTATTAAATTTTCGATAGGAAATTTTAAGGATGAGGTGTTATGTGATGTTGTGCCTATAGAAGCCATCCATATTTTACTAGATAAGCCATAGAAATTTGATAGAAAAGTTTTTATTATGGCCATGCCAACACTTATGCTTTTTCCTTCCAAAGCACGAAGTTCACACTTCTAACTCTCTCACCCAAGCAAGTAAATGAGGATCAAAATGAAATGAAAAAGAAAAGAAAAGATGAAAAGAAAAAAGAGAAAGTTACCACTAAAGTTTTACTTGCCTCCAAAAGGAATCTTTCAAAGCAAGATGTGCATCACCATTCTTCCTTCTCTTCCCAAACCAAAAGAGAAGAACCAAGACACAAGCAAGAGAGGAAGAATGGCCTAGAAAAGAAAGATGGCCTATCCAAAGCTAGGGCTAATACCCTTAGAAAAGATGGAATAAGAGCTTATAGTAGGGAGGCGTAAATCTTTCCTCAAATCAAGTGAAGTTCAAATTACAAAGGCTTCAAGAATTTGTGGTCAAATTCTCTCTAAGGAGGGGAGGGTGATGAATTATTGACCCTAACCAAGGATGAAGGTACATACCTAAGAAGGCTAAGCATGTTTAGGAAGGAAGTTCCCTCTTTTCATTATGTTTGAATTTCCCTAAGCTGACTTAATTAACTCAACCTTAATTGACTTGTGAACCTTTGACTAGGTTTGACTTGTTAACTAGAGTTGAATTGACTTAAGCCAACATGTTAATCTATGTTTATATTAGGATAAGGAAGCATGGGATATGTGGTGTAATCCTAGTGAAGGATGAAGATAATGTGCTTAAGTGGAATAAAGAGTAAAACATAAAGTAAAAAGCATAAAGCAAAAGCAACTTGTACCTTTTTTTCTCCCCTTGTCTTTAGCACCTTTTAGCCTTCTATAGAGACATTCCTTGTCTCATTTTGGAGAGCTTGGCCGAAATATCCTTAGGGTTTTCCACCACTATTCAAGATTGTGCTAGCTTTAGGAGATGCTTCTAGAATGTAAGTTTTGGTATTTGCTATGTAATCCTTTTGCACTTTTGTTTATTTCCTAGAGAACCCTAGAATTCTCTATATAAGGGGTGTTCATAAGCTTGTAAAATGGTTGAAAATTTTGAAGTAAAACTTATATTGTCTCAACCACAAAACCCTAAGGTCTTTCTCATCCAGGGAGTGAAGGCTCTCCTTTGCCTTATCTTGCTTCCAAGTGGCAGCTCCATCAGTCATATATAGGAAAAAGTTTGCTTCCTCGACATTTCCAACTTCTTTAATTCCATCATTTAACTTGTTTCTTCTTGTTTTCTATTTGCATTTAATGTTATGCTCTCCCTTTTGTTTTGTTTTTTTAATCAATTCGTTACTCTCCTTCTCTTTGAGCCTTTTAAAGTGCACCTTTACATCTAGATAGTTTGATATCTTAATGTCTAGTGGGAATCTTCATTAGGTTTTCTTAAATGACTCATCACCATAATAAAAAATCTAAAATGAACCCACTCAATCCTTCATCACCTTACTTCGGATCTATGGTTTCAATTTCTTCCTTATCCTTCAATTTTGTAAACTCTAGGTTCTCCACCATGGAAAGTTACAATTATTTGTTGAGATTAGATGTAATAAACTTTCTTGTGTATTTTGCGAGGTTAATACATATACTTTTACATTGCAAATTTAGTATTCGATTTATATGCTTAATTCATGCTTTGGTTTGGCCATCCATAACTTCATAATTCGTTAGTGAGGTGTTGGAAACTCTCTTTTGAACGTAGAACTAAAATTGAATGCCTAATGGATCTTGTATCTAGGGATAGAATATGATTCATTAGTAATTTTAAGGCTCTAGAACTTAATGTATGGTTTGCTTGTTGATGATCCAAGGGATTGGACTTTGATGAATTGTCATAGGCTAAAAGTTTTTAGGGATACGATTTTAGTATATTTGTGAATTGATTTTAACATAAAGTTAGAATTGAGATGTTTGTGAATGCATGTGAATGAAGTGAATGAAATCCAATCTTGACAATTGTATATACTTTATGTTAAATTTTAGTTGCATACCAATTGTTTGAAAAAAAATACATAAAGACTTTCTTTGTGTTAATGATTTAAACGGTGTTAGCAAAAAAGGATCCAATTGAACAAAATTGACGAAAATTGGGACCTATTTTGACCACAAAACCAAAATTAGGACTTATTTGAAAAAACTTGACGAAAATTGGAACCAAAAAGATATTTTAACCTTAAATATATATATATATATATATATAATTGTAAAGTAAGTGTTTATGTAATTTTTAGAAATAGGAGTCAAAAATAAAAATTCAAAACAAAAATATAAAAACATAAAAATATAAAATATTAATTAAAAAATAAAAAATTAGATTTATTTTATATTATTTTAATTAAGTTAAAAATTAAAAAAATTAACGTAAAGATGGGAAACATTTTCTTATCATCAATTTATTAAAAAAATAATAATAAAAAGAAATAAAAAAAGGAAAAACTTCTGTTACATTACAGTTTCTTGTTAGTTTGTGTTTATATTTAAAAAGGTCACTCCTAGTTCAACCACCATTCCGATTCTCCATCTTTCCACATGCTCATTCCTTTTTAGATATATCAATTTTCATCTTTCAAATTTCTAAAAAAAAAGAACACTCACGCTTTATAAGATTATCATGCTACATCTTTATCCCCTATAATTCACCATCACATTAATGATAATTACTCATTCAATTCAGAATCATACTCCAGGAAGTAATCCAAACAACGAAGAAAAAGATATTGAAAGTGGAAATAGGAGCACATTGAAACACAATCAGGTTCATAATTTCCAAATTTGCTATGATGTTTTGTGTTTGTTTCATTGTTGTTGTATGATTAATGGCACTAGAAATTTCCAACTAAAAATAATAAATTGAATTCAACATCTACAAGACACTTATCTGATTTTACATAAACAATAAAAATGGCAAACCAATAAATGTTTAAATAGAGGAAAAACAGAACTATGGCTCTGGTAGAATTAACGTCTGCACGGTGGGTCTTGTGACTAATGAAGAACTATGCATCACCGTGACTAATGAAGGAGAAATGGTGAAACTCTTACGCGAGGGAGAATGGTGTTGAACGAAGCAAGTTGATGTGGAGTGCGGCAACAGCACGACCTTGAGAGCTATGGTTAGGATGCTTTGTCTCGCGCGCAGTTGACACGGGAGAAGTGGTAGCCGTCGTTGGTAGTGGCACGACGATGGTGGCCTGAGTTGTCGCCTGCCATGTCTCCGATAGTTTGGCAATGGGCGGAATAACGTTGGCATCTGTGTTGGTTGCTTCGCACAAGGAGGCATCGTGAGGTTGATTATGAAGTTGGGGAAGAAGACTTTTAGATGTTGTGCATTTTGGAAGA
>Ga0209389_1004604_pt1 | contig 11537 bp, 5 predicted proteins | sample CowpearedBW_FD_187526 | JGI IMG/M metagenome (GOLD analysis project Ga0209389, IMG submission 187526) | Root nodule microbial communities of legume samples collected from California, USA - Cow pea red BW (SPAdes) (version 2) | ecosystem: Host-associated > Plants > Roots > Nodule | place: USA... | reverse complement strand
ATAATTAGAGGAGATTTTACATCCCCTAATAATTAAGATATGATACGGTAATACATAAAAACTTTCCAAATAATACATATATAATCTAGATATTCTTTATTATATAAAATTTACTCCTAATTTTTATAACAAAAACAGTCATGAATGTTCAAGCAAATACGAAATTAATTCCATTTAGATGAACCCAAGTAACTTAAATTTAAGACTTACCGCCACGCAAACCACCATAGATAAAAATCAGGTCACCAATAGCAGCAGCAGCATGCCTACAACGCCGTGTCAACTCAACTGATGCATCTCCACCAGCAGCATCAGCACTGTATCTACCTGTTCTTGGACTGGTAACAACAGATTTTGTATCACACCAAACACCAGCAGCAGTGTCCAATACTACAAACAGCAAAAGAAACAAAAGAAATACTTATAAATGCTACATTAATTGGCATAACAATAAATCATGCTTTCACATACAAAAGAAATTACCATCGGAAAAAAATAACTAAAGGCTACAGCAGCATCTAGGCACGAGCAAGGTACCCTACACAGTAGCTAAAACAGTAATGAAACTTCAAAAGTATTTGGTATCGCTTATAACAGGTCATCCCGATTTCCACAAGATTCTCTTTCTCAATTTGTCCAAAAGTAAATTCATCCTTCAGTCAAAAACGAAAAAAATATGTACACAAGAATATAGGAAGATATAAGGTTATAAAGGCAAATAACTACTCCGTAAAAGATTTAAGTTCTCTAAAGTGAGGGATACACAGATAAAGTACAAGTCATAACAGTTGATCCAAAATTAAAAAGGCATATTTTAACAACTTCATAGTTTGTTATGCAATAGCACGTATGTTAGTACAATAAAAGATATTAACTTTACAATCAACAGTTGTACCTCTGCTCTTTATCCAAGATTAAGCATCACAACAAAGAACCAAGTACCTGCAACACTTGATGAATCTTCAACCATCTGTCCTCCCCCAAGAGCCCCACCAAACACATGAAGCCTTGCATTAACAAATACCTGGAATCGTTAAACAAGTAAATTGAAATCCTTAGAATATATGACCAACTAAGAAATAAATATAAAAAATAAAAGAAACTAAGTCATACCGCTGCATGTTGATATCTTGGAGATGGTGAGACACCAGGAGCAATGGCCCATTCCCAACGGCCATCTCTATGCTTAGCAAGTCCATATGCACTTGCCAATGGCTGTAATATAAGATTTAAGGGAAGGGCAAGAGGGAAAGAACATGTGGTCAGGTTAAAAACAAGAAATTCATATGGGCCACATGAAAATACTTAACAAAGACAGAATTACATGAATCCACCAATAACCGTTTGTTAATGAGAAAACAAAAAGCAGAAATTGATAATAACTGTTAGAAGTCCCACATCGACTAGAGATAAGGCCATTTTATAGTATATAAGTGAGGTGCAAACCTCACCTTACAAGCCGGTTTTGTGAGATTGAATTAGGCTTAAAACCCACTTCTAACATGGTATCAGAGCCAAGTTAGAGCCTATCCTAGCGAACTTTCTTGGACATTCTGTTCCACCCGATATCGGGCCGCTAACGGACCACCCACTAATTTCTTGTCCCACGCACGAGATGAATATACCTCGGCGTGAGGAGGTGTGTTGGAAGTCCCACATCGACTAGAGATAAGGCCATTTCATAGTATATAAGTGAGGTGCAAACCTCACCTTATAAGCCAGTTTTGTGAGGTTGAGTTAGGCTTAAAACCCACTTCTAACAATAACTATCGGTAGAAACGAGGTCAAACATAAAATAACCATGAGTGTTGACTATTTACTCGCAGGTAATAATAGACTGCCTGAGCAATTTAAAGATTCTGTATAGTTGTCAGAATTTTCAACAGGTTATTGCCAAAAGTATTATCTAGCTTCATTTATTTGAACTCAAATATCACCGGATTCTATACCAGTCCTATATGTGGGTAAGTCAGATTTAAAAATAAATGAGTGGGTGCCAAGAAACAATTTAACAATAACGTGTTCTGGATGGAGGTTAAAACAGTGGACAAAATGAACAGAGATTATGCTTAGTCAAGGGAGTGGGATCTACGAAATGAACATATTGCTACTTGCTGCTTGCTGGACCTTGTGCTGCGCTTTGAAAAAATGAAGTGCTAATGTGGCTATGGATTTTTCTTCCTTCAAAGTAATAACTCTATAAGGAAACAAGTTATTTTACTTATCAAGAAAGAGTAAATACAGTTTACATCAGAATTATGATATTAAATTGAGATTCCTTTGCTCAAACAGCAGTTCAACAGGATTATGATATTATTTTGCACTGAATTGCAAGCCTCATATTGCTCTCACTCTGGATCTACTTCACGCTCAAGTCAAGAACAAAAACAGAAGATCACTTATTTATGAAGAATTGAAGGTAGTCACGATTCTTCGGGTCAATCCAATTTGCAAAAGAAAGATACTGTCCTGTAATCTGCTACAATCCTCCTAGTATCTCTGTTTTGTTTTTGCCTTTCTTTTTTCAACTCTTGAACATACCTTATCTTTGCCCCTGTTTACTCCTCCATCAGAATGTTCTTTATATGGAAACCAGGTAGAGACAGACCTAATTATTATGGTGAGTTAACATCTTAATCTACCATGGTAGCTTAAGAAAAGTGGATGGGCCACAGTGCAGGTAAACCACAAGGGCATAATGGGAAATAAAAGTGATACTAATGACAAACTATGGAAAATTCATACAAGCAAATTCCTATAGAATTCAATTCAATAGAATGACAGTGAATGTCTGAATAGATAACTCACAGCACTATTGGCATCCCTCCCTCCACAAAGCAGAAGAAGCCCATCAGATCGTGCACTGGCAGTTGCATACCTAGTAAAAAGTAAATGACAAAACAGTAACTCAACCAAATCATAAAAGATTCAAGTATACAACAAAATAAAGAAAAGGAAAGTTTTAGTTGTGGTAACAACAATCAAGGTTTTTGTAGTACACTACCGAGCTCAATAAAAACACACCATTAGCTAATTTAGCAAAAACGGTCAAGAATCATGATTGATCAAGTAAATAACAACAGGAGAAAGCTCCCCTAAAGTAAGTTTGCCACCAAAGTCAGCAACTAAGGGCACATTCAACCTTACATCATATATTGAGTTAAGTTTACAATGTAATTTATTAGATTTCTAAGAAAGTAGAACTAAACCTAACCCAACTCTACAAAATTGTCTTGTAAAATGAAGTTTGTACCTACTTATATATTATAATCTAGTCATATGTTTAGTTCATGTGAGAACTCCAATGCACCCTGTCATATCGAGAACTGGACATCTAGAGCATGGGACTAAATACTTGTGGGTGATTTGAGAGTGGTCCAATAGCAAGAAATACAATAGGTCTAATAAGCCTTGTTAGGATAGATTTTAATTCCACCTTAGAAAGTGGAGTTAAGCCTAACTCCACCTTGTAAAAATAACTTGCAAAGTAAGATTTGTATCCATTTATAAACTATAATTTAGCTATATCTCTAATTGATATATGATCTCCAACAAAATTAAGGGAGTTTATCTTTATTTGCTAACCTCAACAAATACAAACTTGCTTTAGAGGAGCCTTTCCAATTAAACAATAATGTAGCATTTAACATTCACTCTTCATTAAGAATATTCCACAACCTAATTATCATCACACATAAAAGCAACCCCAATATAAAGGCAATCCAACTCTAATATAAAACGTTCTCAAGATGTAGAAAGAATAAAGCCGTGATCAACAAATATACCATCCCAAATATACAATGCAATAGTAAACCGGATAATAGCATGTTTAACATGGCAGAACTACTGAAAATTACAGAAAATTCTGTTTTCACCAATTTTTTCCTGGAGGAGGAAGAGGGGAATAGATAGAACAAAGAACATTAGGAACAAAGCCAAGGCATGGAAATAATTAAAAAATGGGACAAAGAATTTGATATGAAGGGAAGCAAACTTAAAAATAAATTTAACCAAAAGCATATCAGTCTAACAAACCAACACATCCACATCTTCACAAGCATGTCAATCTAACAAACCAACATGAAGGATTCAAATTTATTCAACTCAATTACAGTCACCTATATTAACCATCAGAACCTAGTTTAAGACATCAGAAGCTACAGACAAGAAAAACCTGCCCCAAGTGACCCTCAAACTTAGTCCATGAAATCAAAGGATTTTGATACGGCGCATGCATAATATTCAATGTAGTTAATTAACATGTGTGTGCGTAGTGAAGTCAAGATATTACTAAAGAAGGGTAAGTTTCATGGACACATTACATGCATGGAGGTGGACCCTCTCCTTCTGGCTCCAACTTGCGCCATTCATAAGGCTTGGCAGCTGTGTCCAAAGCCCATACATCAGCCAAAGGTCTTTTTCCTGGAAAGCAGGCAACAAATGAGTTAACATCCAATAAATTTGCATTTAGAGGAAACATCCAGTACGAACAATGTAAAAAGGAGCATTCCGGTAGTTACCATCATTGCCTCCAATTACCATGAGATACCTCTGCCCCACCAAAGCCATAACATGTCCATAGCGTGGCCCTGGTCCAGGGCCAGGAACACCAACTCTAAATGACATTCAGAATACACTAAATCAGATAAACATCACTAAGGAGGAAAGAAAACGTAGTTTATTATTCTATCTAACCTATGCCATCGTGGTCGTTGCTGAGTGAGATCAAGAACATGAAGATCCTCAGCAAACAAACCAGCAGGACCGATGCCACCCTGTTTTATGGTGTGCAAATACTCCAGTGAGAATGGCAGTACTCATTTAGGGAAACAAATTAAACAATACTTAGATAACCTAAGAGATAGACTCTCAACACTACCTGAATAACTACCATAGTTCCCACAGCAGTTGCCACATGTGCAGCCCTAGGCGTTGGAGGCTCACCAATGGGAGTTATCCTGCAATAAATTTCCTAATAAGCACTGAAGCAAAGTACACAAGGGTATACAAGTATTACTTAAGCCTTAAGAAGAACTTAGTACTGAGCTTACCTAGACCATTTATTAGTTATGACATCATAACAGTGGACATCAGCAGTGGCACCAGATAAACCTGCAGTGCAAATGAAATGTACCAGTCATGACAAATTTCAACCATAAACACCAACCAATCCAATCAATATCAGTGCTTATACAAAGGGCGGAGCAAGGAATGCACAACATGTAGAAAAAAATCATTGTCTGTCTTGAAACATCCCTAATACAATGAATAGATTATGCATATTCCAATTAAATTAGGAACGGCCTAATCAAGTTTTAACATCAGTATTTAGCTTCTGACATTGGCTTGCACCAGAAATAATGAAGGATAGCTGGAACTTCAAGAACTGCACCAATTGTATGGAGCTTCAAATGATGTACAAAAGTATAGCCATTAAATTATGATATATAGCAAGGCCTGTCAACTACGTAGAAATGGGCTGCATTGCTTGCCCAAAACAATACCACTTGGGCCTAGATGAGAAACAAAACATTCTTAATCAGCCTTTTTATATTTTTTCCTTCATCAGTAATGATATATAAAGTAACCCACCAGAAACAACAACAATCAACCATCAATCTTGTGAAACCATCTCTGTCCTATAATTCATGATAATTTACCATCAATACCACTTCAGACTGCAATTCGTGAGAAACAACATATTTGAGTATTCAGGAAATAAAGAGCCAAATATGCAAACAACCATCTCTTGACAGATATGACAGGTACCTTTTGTGAATCCAATTTTTTTCTGGAATAAAATGACTGTTTCCATTATACACCACAATATCTCAAACAAAAAACTTACCCAGTTACAGCAGCAAAAGAAGCAACAGGAAGAAAGGAAATAAAAAAGTTAAGACAAACGGAGCCTTATTACTTCAAGTAACTCGGAAATGATGTGACATGGATACAAGAATACAGAAATTTAGTAAAAATTCAATATATAATTTAAGTCCTAGAACTATGTTGACATGAATTATATACAAAAAAAAAAAAACTCATGCAAATGCATAGTGTTTGCAAAGAGATGTTGATATTTTGCAATTAATTCAAGACTTTATCATGAATGATGATCAAAATTTGCAACCAAAAAAGAATAATTGTTACCATTGCAAGAAAATCACAGTTACATATCTTCCCTTTACATATTTTTCCATAACCTGTGTTAGAATGTGACAAAATGTATCATCTGTACTATTTAAAAGAAGTCTGGCTCCATATAATTGCTAATAGCTTTATGGATATTGAGGAAGAGATACAATCATATATAATTTTATTTGTACTCAAAGTAGCAGAAACACATCCGAAACATCAGTCCATTAAATTTAAAAATAAATAAAAATAAAAGTTGAAGAATACTCCTTAAATACTTTATTTAGGATATTGGTATCAGATATCAGATATGTGGATTGCACCAGTAAGTTACCGTTTTTTAAGAATCTGAGCTTCATAGCTTCAGACAAAGACAATATTCCATAACCCACAGCAAAGAAATGGGGATTGGCCCAATTCAACAATTGGTTAAGATATAATTAATAATGAAATAAATTTCTGGCTCATAAGTAAGCATAGAAGTACGGACGGAGTAAACATATATTGGATTGGAATGAATAAGACACATTATATTAAGAAATTAAAGACCAGCTAATCTAATGAAATGTTTCCTAATACTGTTTTTTTCATCCATTTTGTGCCCCACTAAAAAGAGGGCAGAAAGCCATGCAAATGGAAACGTTTTATAATTAACTATAAACTTCCATTTTAACCCACAGACCACAAAAAAGGAAACAAATAATAAAACAGCAATATAGGTAAAAATTTCCATAGATTTCAACTCATTTATTGCATTGTAGTGTGCCCAATATGAATGAAGTATCCAAAACAACGTTAATGAGAACCATGGTCTCCATGACCAGCATTTAGTTCATAAGGAGGACAACGACGGGAAAAAAACCTCTGGCATAGCACTTACATTTCCATAACCTTAACCAACAAACAATCGAAGTCATCGTGTATAAACATCTATAACAACTAGCCAAATACATACACGGTCGCATGCAAAGCGCGAAGCATAAATTTCCAGATTCTGATCAGACTATCAAACCAAAAGTTAAAATACTCGGCAGCTGCATCTACGTTATGTTATTGCCTTCACGACGAAAAGGAAAGTAAAATACATACGTATGCCAGCATTTCCAGCGGATGAAGGAGTCCCTGAGGCCGCAGAATTCCCTTCAAGCTCAGTGGCACCACCGAACAAAATCAGCCTCGGACCGATATACCCCGGCGTCCCCTCCTCTCCGACCGCTGCTACCGCCGTCAACGTGTGGCCGCACCGCGGTCCCGGCCCATCCTCCTTCTTCTCCAAAATAGCATTCACCACTGAGTAAGTCGGCGCGAGTCTCGGACCAACCACCGAACTGTGCTGCATCTGACCTGCCGTCACCGGCGACGACGGCTGCTGTTGCGACGGCGACTGAGCTGGAGATCCACCTGCCGTCGACAAAGGCGGCGGCGACGGAGGAGGCTGTGACTCTTTTAACTGGTCTCTCTCAGCATGGTTCTGCACCGCCGAATCGTGATCGGCCTCCGGCACCATCGAGGAATCAACGTCCATTTCTTAACCCTAAGATTCGAGCAATTCCTCTAAGATCGGTGCTAGAATTCCCGCGAAACAGCGTCCTGTGCCAACATTTCGATTCGGTTCAAAAAATTGCGATTAAAAACCCTAACATAGATCCTCCGCTCCTCCAATTCAAATTAAGATTTTCACACACACGCAAATTTTCCGAAAATAGAGGAAAATTCAATTAGGTTATTTCGTTTCTCTTTCTCTCTCTGTGTTTTCGCTCTCTGTCTGTGCGAAAAACAAAGAAATGAAAGGAGCGGTTGTGAACGACACGAAACGGGACGGAGGAGCAATCTGAATTCCCACGCACAATCGCAACCCAAAGCAGAAAAATAAAATTAATAAAAAATTAGAAAAAAAAAAATTCTTTCACTGAGACAAAGGGATCTGTCTTTCTCTCTCTACTTTTATTTCTCTAACTTTCTAATTTTTTTAAAAAAAGGTAATTATATATTATAATATACTATATATATTACTTTGAAAGGCATGTATTTAGTGATACCGAATTATTCGGTATTTGGTTGGTTGACATGGTTGATTGTGTCGAGGAACGAAGAGTGAAGTTGGTGACCGGTAGGGGCGGTCGTCAGAGACGGATCTTAGTGTTCCATCAGAGTCACGGTTTCTTAAATTTTAAAAGAAATTAAAATGACATGTAATATATTTATATTAGGGAAGATTAAATTAGGTAGAATTTTATTTTGTTAATAAGTATAAATTCAACGTTAATAAATAATAAATAAAAAATTAAATATAATAAAAATAAATAAATTTATTAAGATATTTTTACTTTTTACATATTCTTATTCTTGCATGATTTTTTTTAAATAAAAAAATAAACATAATTTGTCTTCTTTTTATATTTCTCATATATATATTATTTTATAAAATTATGTACTACATACCTCTTCGTAACCATTTGTTTTCTTAATTGTGACTTAATTATTATAATTTTATTTTAATAATTACATGTTTAAAATTTTGATAATTCTTTTAATTTTTGTTTTTGAATTGATATATAGATGATGAATAAAAAAAATATATTTATTTTTTAAAAATATAAACAAAAGATACATATAAAAATGAAAATGAAACAGATTATATTTCTATTTTGAAACCTGCCGATAAATATTCTGAATTAGAGAAATTTTTTGAGATTTAAAAAATTATATGTGAAGAGAAATTGTAAAAACTTATGCCCCTAAACTAATATTTTATAATAACACTGGTAATAGTAAAAGTTGCCTTCTTTTAATTGCAATATTTTTTGTCTCAAAATGTATTAGCATTGACTTTTGTTATCACAAAAGCTTTTCAATTTTTTCCGCTCTAAAGTATTTACCACCAACAAGCCAAAAGTGGAAAGATGAGAAAAATGATGGTGAATTTTTTATCGTAAATCATTTACTAAAATAAAATAACAGAAAGCGATGACATCTGAACTCTCTTTTCTTTTTCTTTTTTTCAGATGAAACAAAAAGAAGATTACATATTCCTTTGCTGTAGTTTATGTTTTCAGTGATAGTCATGTAAACATGAATTTAAAAGTTATTTTTTTAAATTAAAATAAAATAAAAAACAGTGAAAGTGTTGTGGTGTGAGTATATTTTGGCAAAAGGAATGTTGATGTAGAGTGGTAAGGAAACCTATTCATAAAGACATTAATGGTGTTGAGTGGCATGTGTTGTATTATGTTTAGGTGAGTTCTGAAAACATGAGGGTACACATTCTTTCTGGTTATGGAAAAAAAAAGGCACTTTATTAAATACTACAATGCAATGTCTTATTTGATGACTCCATTCCTTTTGCTTAGCTCATTTCTCATGTCATGCCAATTATTGACAACTAAGGATAGGACCTCCATGTCTTTCTACAAAGGTTTCATTTATGGTTTTGGTTTGAGGTTTTTTGTCTTTTAATGTGTCTCATCATTCTTTAAGGTTTAACTTTTAAACGGTTTTTGGTAAATATGGTTTATGTGCAGAAACCAAGAATCAGATTTCGACTTTACACGGGATTTGTTCATTATTAACCAGGTTTTTTCTTTGTACTTGTTAGTTAATTATTTGAAGTTTGAAGAATGGTAGGGAATACATGTTTGGCTCACTGAGGAAGAAGGTGTTTTCATTTGAGTTCATCATTTTCGTTGTTTTCATGTGAGGTGGAATCTCGTAGACAAGCTCACATGGACCAAAATGCATGCCAGATCGATATGTATCCTCTTCAGATTCTGATTCATTTAATTTTCTTTAAGAGATTTTAACTTAATCCATCACTGTTTGTTTATACTGTACATATTTTTGTTTCCATATTCATGGAAACTTGGAAGAAATGTCATTTATATATTGATATTTATATATTGATATGTAATTAAAATATAGCGTGTTACTATTTTTTTGATAGTATAATTTTGTATTCTTAATTAATCAACAATGTAAATATTTTACATAGAAACACACTTTATGGTAAATATTTGTATTAACTAAGTTGATTTGTTTCCTTTATGGATTACATACATATTGTATCTATAAATAGGACTCTTCCTATCAATAACAATACACATATGAGTTGCTCCCTATTCTCTCATTCTCTATTCTCTATTGTTTCTTCTCTATTATCTATTATTCTCTTTGTTATTCATTTTATTTCATAACACGTTATCAGCAAGATGTTCCAACCAACTGAGGACTAGTGAAAGTTTTTTCTCTCTAATGACAGGGCTCTGCGTGTCTCAATCCAGGATCTTTCTAATCCTTTCTCAATTTATAATTTTACCTTATATTCTTCCTCTTGTGATAAGAATTGTTTGACTTTATCAATTTTCATCTTCGTCTTATTATTTATTTTTATTATGACGATTATTATTATTAATATTATTATTTTATGTGTTAGTTCTAAACACGCGAAACATTGCAAAATTTTGGATTTGTGACCCTTGATATTGCAAGGAAGAATTTCTTATATTGGATTTTAAATTTTGAAATACATTTAGATGCAATGGATAATTGAATACCATTAAATCAAGAAATAAAGCATCTAAGCAACTAATTTGCTCATGCGACAAAAATATTGTGAAAAAGGATTCACAAATATTATGAATTTATTTCATGCCTATGTATGGCTGGCTGGACAAAACAATAAAGCTTTTGATGAAAAATCATGAGATCCGTCTAATCTCTTCCATTCCCAAAAGTGAATGCAGCAATCAATATTATGAATTTATTTCATGTCTTTGTATGGCTCATTGCTTTTGATAGAAAATCATGAAAGTTGTCCAAATTGGTTCTGCTCCATTCCCAGAAGTGAATGCAGCAACATTTTATTTATATTTCATGATCGTGATCGTGATCGTGATCTTGATTATGGACATGGTTATAAAGAAAATTTTAAAGACACATTTTGTCACCAGAAGTGGCACAATAATGTGAAAAAAAAGAGGAAAAGGAAAATGTGAAAATATTGACAAAAAGATGAAAGTATTTATTACCATTACGATGGTAAAGGCCATTTGAGTTGTACTTATTGTACACCAAAGCATCTTACAAATAATGAGAAGAACATAGAAACACACTTTGCTTAGAAAGATGGTGATTCTGATTATGGCCATATGGATGTTACTCATCTTGATATTGTTATTTTCTTTGCTAAAGAAAATGGAAACATTAATCACCTCATTGATTATGAGAGTGTTAAAAAAAACATAAATCTCATATTGATATTTACGTTTATATGAAAAATGAATGTTTGCACTAGTACCAAAAGATATGTGTCTTATTGATAGTGCAACAACTTATACAATTCTCAAGAGTAATAAATTTTTCTCTTGTTTGATAATGTGAGACATCGATGTTAGTATTATTTATAG
>Ga0209389_1004598_pt1 | contig 11543 bp, 7 predicted proteins | sample CowpearedBW_FD_187526 | JGI IMG/M metagenome (GOLD analysis project Ga0209389, IMG submission 187526) | Root nodule microbial communities of legume samples collected from California, USA - Cow pea red BW (SPAdes) (version 2) | ecosystem: Host-associated > Plants > Roots > Nodule | place: USA... | reverse complement strand
CGTCTCAATGGACAACTTAAGTACCTTGTCTTTCCTTAGCCAAAGTGTTTCCCAACTAGTTTCACAAATTTCCCAACAAAAATCCTCAAACAAAAATTATGCTTAAAAGAATAACTAAAATAAAATAAAATAAAATAACTAAAGAAAATAAATTAAATAGAAAAAAAAATTGAGAGGAAAAATGTTAGTGATAAACAAAAAATAAAGTCAAAAGAATGAAAAAAATAAAATAAGAACTAAAATGATAAAAATTCTAACCGTGTTCCCGGCAATGGCGCCAAATTTTATAACGCTATCGTTGATGTGATCAAATTAATACTAATGGTCTATAACAACTTCAGTATTGCTAAGATAGTAGTCAACAAAATAGAAAGAGTAAAGTAACCCAAAGTCGTCTCCCAACAAACACGAAATTGATTTTTAACAAATTAGTTCTTATAAAACTATACAAAAGAGTTAGTTAAATAAAAAAATAAAAATATTGGAGGATTGAGATAAACAAGAAAGAAATAGAAAAGATAAAAAGAGATAAAAACAATAGTAAAGAAAATAGATTGATCCCATTGTTTTTTCAAAATCGATTCATCATCGGTTATCTAAAGATTATTGCTCAATTAATTATTGTTGTAGATTTACAAATTAATCAATGTAAAGTCTCAATTAATTTGTTGGCATTCTCACTAAAGTACAGTCTCAATTAAAAGTGAGAACTTTTAGATTATCCACAGTAAATTCAACCAAATTATAGTCTCAATCAAATTTGACTATGCCTAATCATGTCTATTCTTTTATCTCCTCACCAAATAAAAAGCTTAATTAATCAAAGTAAAGTCTCAATTAATTTTCGTTAGAGTAAAGACCTTTAATCAAAGTAAAGTCTCATTTATTGGTAAAAACTCATTTAATCATATGAAAGTTTCTAAATAAAATCAAAGTAAAGTCTCAATTAGATTTAAAAACCCTTGAACTCATATGATCAACATGCATATAGATTTAAAATCATTACTTTTTACATGATTCAAAGGTAAAAGATATAGATGAATTAAAACCTCAACAATAATAAAAAGAACAAATAAATTAATTGATCTAACCTTAGAATCCAATTAAGAAATTACAATGGAATCAACCCAAGAAATTTAGAACTCCATGAATGCAAAATAAAAATAGAAGAATGGAGAGAGAGAAAAGAGAGAGAAAGGAAACAAAATTAGGCACCCCTAAGGGTTCCAAACCTCCAAAGTCCCGAACTTGTTCTTTTCTGCTTCTCCCTTGATCTCTTTATATAGCACTTGGACTAGGCTTTTCGGTTGCTAAAACCTCTCAAATATCTTTTAAATAAAGATAAACATAAATATTCAAAGATATGTTGAGAGATCTAAACTAATTGACAAATATAGTTTGGTTAATAATTTATGATATAATTAAATTAATTAATTATTTAAAGATATCTAATAAATTATTAACAAATAATATTTGCATTAATTTTCTCAATAAGCCATTTTAAATCCTATAGTCCAAATTTGCTGGAAAATCCAAAATATATCAATATTTGCAGTTAAACCCCTATCTTTTTACCAGTCTTTGACTAGAGTTGACTGTTTGACCAACTTTTGAATGCTTGACCAGATTTGACCCTTTGACTGTGCAATGACAGGATGACACGTGGCGTAGAGACTCTCTCTCTCTCCAGAATTAAGGTTTTTGCCTCCATTGTTTCTGCAGCAGCGTTTATGGTTTGACGACTGCCATGCTTCCAGGTGAGTGGTGCGGTGTTCTCGCTGCAATGGTGATGACACTCTGTTTTTGCATTTTCTGCAAGTGAGAGAATGATGCTGATGCAGAAATGATGTTGTGAGTTTTCCGGCAAGGAAGAGATGCAGGAGGTGGTTTAGCGCAGTGTAGATCTTAGGCGCAACTTGTTCGCGTTTCTGGGTCGATCTGCAACGAAGGGGGTTACGTTTTTGATCTGGTTTTGTCTTCTGGTGTGGATGAACTGCAGGTGTTGCTTGTCGTCGGCGCTCGAGATGAAGCAATGATGGCTCTTGTGTGATGGAAGTTGTGGTCGCGGCTGCCGTTCTGAAATGGTGATTTCCATGGCTACCGGTGCTGGGCTACTCTTGGACGAAGGTGCCTAGGGTTTGAGGAAAGAAGATGATGATGACGTGGCACTACTTCATTGGCTGAATTTTGAGTTGCTGGATCATGACACGTGTCACTCTCTGATTGATTAGTTTAATAAGTGGAAGATTGCCACATGGCATGATCTGAGTGCATCTAGTTTATGAGTGGAAAGAGGGGTGAAAATAGACAAAGGTAGGGGTGTATAAGTAGATTTGTTGTACCCCATTTGGAAGGAGGGGAGTGTATAAGTAATGTATGGGGTGCAAAATTGATTTTGCCATAACTTGCTGATTTTAGCCTTATTTAAAGGTGGTTTGTAACTTCAATCAATTTATTTTTACACCTTAAATGAGCTTAATCTTAACTTCAGCTGCATCAACAAACGTTAAAATATCCAAAAATAATTTATGCAGCAAAAAATCACTTTTTAAGACATTTTTATCACACGAGCTCAAATAGCTTAATTATCATAACTGTCAATTAAATCACTCTTTAGGCACACAAATTCAATTAAATACTCATAATTAAACATTAAATGAGGGCAAAAATACGCAATCATCAGTGACCCACTGACTCTTCACACTTGCCACGCATGACACAGATATTAGTACTCACGCTCACCCCTATTGTGATCAAATTATCGCACGTTGCGACTTTGTTTAAGATCACTTTCTATGCAAAGTGTAAGATAGTTGGTAAGGCTTTAATATTCCAAAGTTGTATAAATATTAATCAGATTATCCTTCCAAACCTACCCATCTTTCTTACCCATATCCACAACACGCTCAAACAGCTCATGTAGGAAATTAACAACATGTGGTTTCTCCCACTCAAACCATTTCCCTAAACTCCATTATTCCAACTTCCAATGTCCTCTACTTTAGCCTCTTGTGTAACAGAGTTAGCATACACCCTTAGAAAATTTTCTAACAACGAAGAATTGCTTAACCAATTATCCTTTTAGAAGAAAATCTTATTTCCCCATCCTCTACTCAAAGAAATATTATTATCAAACTAGTTATCATTTTGTCCCTTGCCACATACTTTCCTACGGTCTTTCCACCACAAAGAATCATATTTATTTTCAGATAACTTATTCAGAGTCCTCCAAGATCCGTACTTTGACTCTAGAATTTCTTTCCATAGGCCATCCTTATCAGTTCCCGTCCTCCACTTCCATTTACAAAGTAAAGCCTTATTAAATACTTCTAGGTCTCTCAGTCCTTAATTGTTCTCATCTTTAGGCTTACATAAGGTATCCCATTTTACCCATGTTATCTTTCTGCGATCCTGGCCCCAACCCCATAAAAAATCCCTTTGAATTCTTTTCACCTCTTTTGTAGAATTTAATGGCATCATGAACAAAGAAAGATAAGATAAAGGTAGGGCTGTAATTACAAATTCCATGAGTACAACTCTGCTAGCAAAGGAAAAAACCTTCCCTCTCCATTAGGTAGTTTCTTTCTAATCTTATCTACCATACTATTCCAGAAATCTCTGTTCCTATGATTACCCCCTACTGGCATGTCTAAGTAAATAAAAGGAATACCTATTTTACTACAATTCAATAAGATTGAGAATCTGTCAATCATGAGGTTGTCTACTCCAATTCCTCCCACTTTGGATTTATGGAAGTTTACCCTTAACCATGATGCTAATTCAAAAAAGCGCATAATTCTCTTAATAGTCAAAATGTTTTGGTTTCAGTTTGGCAAAAAAATAATGTATCATCGACAAATTGGAGTATGTTCACATCTACTTCCTTTTTTCTCACCTTTATACCTTTTAGTATATTTTTACCAACCCCTTGTCTAATAATTCCTTATAGGCCTTCTACAACAATCAAAAATAAGGATGGTGCCAAAGGTTCACCTTGTTTTAATCCTAATGTTGCTTTAAATTCATTTGTTGGGCTTCCATTAACCAACACATAAATTGATGCAGATTCCAAACACCCCTTTATCCATTGGATCCATGTTAAGCAAAGTCCTTAGTTTTCCAACATATAATAAAGAAACTCTATAAAACTCGGGAAAATTAAATTAAATAAATATATATTTAATATAAATATGGGTAAAAGGATCTTTATAGTAATTAATGTGGGGAGCTATGATAAGGAACAATACTAGCTCAAGTGGTTAAGGGTATTGGTGATGTTGAGAGGACTTGGGTTCGAGTCTTGTGTATGCCATTAGCATGATAATTTAATTGTTTGTTTTATTTTGGGTGCATGCATGAAAATGTGGCATGGTGTCATAATTTTAGATGTGCATGAAATGTCAAGAAACATGAATTGGCTTTATGGTTGTGCATTTGGTTGGTAATTGTATGTATGTGAGTTTAAACCTTGACTCACCCTAAATAGCTTCTTCGTTTTCGTCAAATTTCTTTTTGCCATGGGTTGGAAGGTTCAAAAACCCTAGTTGTCATATGGGGAAGCTAGAAGGGTTGAGAAAACCACCTACTAATGGCATTTTATGGCCATTAATGTCCTCTTGAATCCTTATTTTCGTTTTTTAATTAATTTAATTAACTTAAGGTTGAAAAGTGAGTTAAGGGAGAACTTAGGGAGAAAAGAAAAAGGGCAAACTAGTGAAGAAACTAAGGAGAATTTTGAGAGCATTAGGTTTGAACCTAAGAGAGGATTGAAAGTTGGTTATTGGTAGGCGCAAAGGGAGGCCATTCTGGATCAAGAAGAGGTTCTAGAAAGGCTTTTGGAGCAAGGAAATCCGGGTTAGGGGAGCTGTAATTATGATTTTAATTTTATTTCGAGTGATTGCATGATGTATGAAATGCATGGGTGTTTCTTTTCCACTGTAAATTCTAGATCCCATTACGTGTCTGGAATTTTTCTAGAAATCGCCTGGCTGCATTGAAGGTTTGTCAGGTCACTCATGTTGAATAAACCTAGTTTCTGGGTTTCTACTAAGAACCGCCTGGCGGCGATGAATGTCTGCCAGGGGACACGCGCAAGCTTGGTCCATTTTCCCTATTTCGTGTGTTTTTGGGGATTTTAGGGACTTGTTGGGGTTCTTCTACCTTTGATAAATTTTTTTGATATATGAATTGTATGGTAAGACTTTGTGATGAATGCAATTGGAAAAATTGTTAAGTGAATAAGCATGAGGGGTTAATTTTGGGACTCAAAATGATTGGAGATCATGGTTCAAGTTACAAATTGTTGTAATGATGTTTTGTTTGATTTTAATTGAACTTGTATGGAAGCTGGAACCATAATCACATGATTTTCTTGTGAAATTACATGAATAGGAATGATTATTGGGGTTTGGGGCTCGCACAACTGTAAGAGAAATTTGGCATTTACCCAGAATTGGATGCACCACCTAGCGGTACTCAAGTTGCCGCTAGGCGACAATCGCTAACCAATAGCCCTTGGGTGGCAGACTAGGTGGGGGTGCGAATTAGATTGTTTGAAATTTCCTTGAATGCATATTGTTGATGCAAAATGAACATATGGTTTCTTATGCGAGTCTAATGTGTGAAATGTGGTTATGTAATGATGCCAAACTTGAATTGGTAAGAAGGAATTGAACTAAGGAGACTATTATAAGGGTTAGTGAGGTAAATTGTGTTTTTGCATGAGTTGAATGCATAGTTTGGATTTCTGATTGGAGTCCCAAAGAGCATGACTTATACTTGGTTAAAATTAAGTTTTGGACAAGTCTTGATTCTAAATACATGTGGATATTAATATAATGTATTGGATTATGATTGAGTCATGTCATTATAACTAGATAAGGATTTTGGTGTTCTAGGTTGCATGTTGGGTGATTAGGTTCATCAGAACCTATTCTAGAGTGCCAAAAACTAGTAGCATTGATGCTATTATTGTGGCGCTTGGCAGCATAGGGTAAGCTGCCAGGCAATAGTGGGTGCAAGGAAGCTCTGGAAGTATACAACACTAGATGGCACTTAGTGTCCTACCAGGCGGTTATAAGAAAATGTGGGTCTGCACTAAATCTAGTGAGTTGGCGCCTAGCAGCGTTGGGGTTTCGCCAGGCTGTCTGCGCTGTGTTTGGCCTAGCAACGTTCGTGTGGTGCTAGGCAATGCTCTAGGACCAATTTGCATGTTTTGGGTGTTTTTTCACGACTTTGGGGTGATGGCTTTAGGTGTAGGACCTGTTGAGACCCATTTACAAGCGGTGGTTCATAATTATTTGTGAACTCATGGTGATCACGGGTGGGAGGCCAATGATGTTGAAAATTGTGCATGAGCATATGACCGTTCGTTTGTATTTGGTAGCTGTGTTTGGCCTAGTGACGTCCATGTGGCGTCAGGTGACGCTCTAGGACTAGTTTGGATGTTTTGTGTGCTTTTTCATGATATTGGGGTGATGGTGTTTCGTAATGATTTGTGAACACGTGGTGATCACGGGTGGGAGGCCGGTGATATTGGAAATTCAAAATCTGAGAATATGAGCGATGGTTTGTATTGGTTAGCTCCACTTGATTGTTATGAGTGGTGGGTCGTAACGGAATATTTCCACGCGTGTTGGTCTACGAGCTATAGGTTTGTAGAGGTTGGATCATGAGCCGCAGGTTTATGGTAGCCTGTGGTAACTTTAAGGCCATGGTCAAAGTGTGTAGAATCTTAATGAACATGGTGGAGGGCCATGATTTCTAGTGCATAAGGAAAAGTTCTCAAAGGAGTTTTAGTATAAGTTAAAAAGGCTTTAGGTGAGGGTTTTATGATCTAATTCCTTATGCAAGTTTAATTATATTGAGCTCACCCTATTTGTTTGTGTTTGGCGATGATCATGTAACTTGTTACATGGGAGTAGTTGATGTTGATACATAAAGCCGTTGCAGGGCTAGTTGGGAGATGTTTAAAAAACATTTTATATTTTTGTTTTTTTGAATTTATTTTATTATGATTTTTGGAACTTGAGAATTGTAACGTGTTAATTGTGGATTATCAATTTTATTTTGGCGCTTTAAATAAAGTTTAAATTTCCCACATTTTAGGAAAGAGATTTAAATGCCAAGTTATTCGAATTACTTTTCTTTTTGTTTATTTAAATTAAAAACATTCAACAAGGGTGCTACAAACTCCCATTTAACTGAATCATAGCCTTTTCAAAGTCTAGTTTTAATATCACCCAATTCTGTTTTTTTCTTTTGATTTCATCTATCAATTCATTACCTACCATTATAGAGTCTAATAGCCCCCTGCCTTTAATGAAGGCGGACTATTTTTTATCTATCACCTTGGGTAGTATGCTCTTAAGTTTATTTGATAGGATTTGATCGAGGTTGTACCCAACCAAATAAAACATATAGATGCAATGTTTAGGAGTTAACCCAAGGTCATCTCCATGTGACCATTATTTTCAACCAAAGCTTTTCAGATACAATTCAACACACAAGGGGAAGGGGGTTTGGCATATTTAAGTACTAACAAAATGCGAACAGGTTAAATGAAATGAACAGTGATTAAAACATGTTGATTCCCAAATTCAAATGCACTTCCACTTATCATCAATCACGAGATTTGGAGCTCTGTTCGATTCAGTCTTAATCCTCTATTCCTAGTCAACTAAACAAAGATTAAGAAAAACATCATTATACATTAAAGTAATGCACACATAAATTAATCTACCATTGAACAAGCAGCATACATTCATTAAGCATGAATAAAGATAACTTAAACACCAAATTATACACTGCATATTTAGCACACATAGAATCCAAAGTACCCTAGGAGATTAAAAGACGAAAAGTGAACTAAAATAGAACTCAAGCAACATTATGGAATAAAGAACCTCAAAGCTCATGCATTCTCTTCAGGGAATCAATCACAAAATTAGCCCTCCATAGAAATCAAGTTGCAACAGAATATAACCCTAATCAAATTCATCCTTTCAATGCACCAAACAATAACAAAACGTAAATGGCAGAAATGAAAATGTAGAATGGGAATAACGAAAACCAAAATGCTTCAGTGAAAGGGCTATAAAGAAAACAGAGGTGAAACTTAACAATACTTGAATAAAATGATACCCAAGTTGTTCCAATTTTCAAAAATGTCAAAATCCCTAAGTGGTGTTGATTCAAAGTAAAAAAACGTCTAAAAGATGAGTGGGTGCCGCCATGATCACCATACAAGCAAAGAAATGCAACAATAGAGTATGAGGAAGATGATGGTGGTTGCCACATGAAACAAAAAACACTAAATCTCGTGGTCACATCACCATAGATTCACATATTTACAAAAATGTCATTCTGGTTATCAAAATTACAAAAGTGTCACTATGGGCACAAAATGATGGCCTAATCAGTTAAATGACATTGAAATGACACGGACAAACATGTCAATGATGTGGTAATTCTCTATTCATCTTCAGATTAGTGTCCAAGCTCCAAAAATGCTTCACAAAATACCTAAAAATAATTAGAAATAAAAATTAGACCAATTAATCCCAAATTAATCAAAATTCAAAATAATGGCCCGATAAAGCTCAATGGATGAAAATGCACTCAAAATAGACAATTAAGCACCAAACAAGCATCAAGATGAACACAAAAAGGCAATGGAATAAAGGGAAAATAATGACTCATCAAGTACGCTCTTAAGTCTATTTGATAGGATTATGGAGACAATCTTATACACTACATCCACTAATGAGATAGACCTATATTCATTTAAATGTTGTGGGTTATCCACCTTTGGTATTAATAAGATTAATGATGCATTAATTTCTCTTGGCCATTTCCCCCATGCATGGAAATCTTTGACTGCGTTCCCTACATCCTCCTTAATAATATCCCAAGCAAATTTCATTCAACTAAAGTTGAAACTATCAGGACCAAGACTTTTAGAACTTTCACAATCCTATACCGCGTCCTTAATTTCTTCTTCTGAGAAAATTTGTATTAGCGTGGAATTGTCAAATTCATTAATTAAGGGATGGAAATGTTGTGTTATCCAACCTTATCTTCACTTCAGCACTTTCTACAAATCTATTCTGGAAAAATTCTTTAACTTGGTTCTTTACTAAGATAGGGTCCTCACACCACTCATTTTGAATTGATCATATTTTGTACTGATCTTCATCTAGTTGTCATTTGGAAGAACTTTGTGTTCATATCCCCTGCAGCTAACCAACGTGAACTTGATTTTTGCTTTTGTATTGCTTCCAATCTAGAATTTACTATTTCCAAAGCTACAAACAATTGTTTTCTCTAACTTGCTTAGATCATCGAATCCTCCCTCCTCAACTCTTATATCAAGCTCACTTATTTCAGCTATTATTTTTTCCCTTTCAAATTTACATCCCCAAACACCTCTTTATTTTATCCTTTCAGAACCTGTTTCAGAGTTTCTAGTTTCTCTTTTAGAATATATAGACAATTTTGTTTTAATACTATACGTTTTTGGTTCTACACCTATTTTTGCCTTCTTTTTTTGTCTTATTTAAAAATCATTACAAAAAATAGTTTTCTTCATTTCTTTTAGTGTTTGTCCGATCGTTCGCGTCACGTGACACCAATTTTTCAAATTTCTTTTTCTAAAAAAGATAAAAAATAGTTTTCTTTGTTTAATTTTTGTGTCTGTCCGACTGCTCGCGTTACAATGCACTCATTTCCAAATAATTAAAAATAGTAACAAACATACAAAGGTTTTCAGAATTATAAAAAACTAAAAAAATTAAATCAACAATTTATAAAAGGTTCTTAAAGAACTACGTAACCCTGATTCTCTATTGTAATGGAGATACGTAGAAGCGAGGATGAATGCTCATCGTGCCCTAAAAAATAAAAAATAAATTTTTTTCTTTTTGTACATTCTTTTATTATTATTTTTGTGGAAAATGAATTATTTTGAAAAAACCACATCCTTCTGCATGTTTAATTAAAGGTATCGTCTTAGAATGAATGTTGTGGGGTGCTAATACCTTCCCCACCCATAACTGACTCCCGGACCCAAAATATGGGTTTTCCGTAGTTTTCCATATTAAACTATGGTGGCGACTACAAACTCTATTTTTTCAAATTTTAGTTGTGGTTCGTCGTCCCGTCTCGATTTCGATTGCAACAATTATTATTTATGTGTGATTGTTCTCACCTTTTCTGTTTGTATTTGGTGATGAACGTGTGATTTGTCACATGGGAGCATAAGTGAATCCAGGTAAGGACATATATGTAGTAGTGCTAAGCTAGCTATGGGGATTGCTTATGACTTATTTTCAAACATTTTGTAATTTCCTTTTATTTTGGCTTTTGGATTGTGGATTGTTATAAGGCCTTTAAGGAGTAAAAAAAGTAATATTTTATTTTTGACTTGGAGATGAATTTGAGTAGGCGAAGAGCTAGAAGTAGGTTCTACGAATCTGGACACAAACAAAGAGGTTAATGAAACTTAATTAGACTTTAAGGACAAAATTAAGTAGGGAATTTTAATTAATTTCGTTTTAATTTAATAAAATTAGTTCCGGGTGTTGAGTCAAGCTTTGTATTTACAGCCATCCTCGCACTCATTTATGTATTTCTTCGATACTCGGCCCAAGAGTCCAACAACCTAGATGCCGTTGATAAGTCGGGCAGGTATAAACAATTTGGATTCGTTTACCCAGTCCTTCATGCACTTTAAATACGATTTCTTCAAGGTGGTGGTAAAGGAGCCAGGGCAGTTGTATTTTTATAATGATGATGGGAACACTAAGTTCCCTTTCAGCTGGACCGGCAATCCCTGACGATATAAGGATATGAAGAGGGAGAAGTTATCGATGGCGAAGAGGGAGGTGGTGGATACCTTGATGAAGTTTAACAATAAGATGCCCACTAAGGGTTTAGTTAGGGTTTATAATTCGATTCATCCAATTTTTGATATAGAAGGTATCTTTTTGTATTTTTAAGTGTTGAGTTGTGTTTGAGTTAACCTAATCGGTGTTTGTTGTGATCATTGTAGGTCACATGGCACAGGTTGGGAAGAAAAACTTGAATCTCTTCAAGCTCTTCGCAAGGAGAAAGCAGCAAAGGCTAGGGCTACTTAGAGCACTGAAGATCCCAATCTACAAGATTCGTTGGTTGAAGTGCATGTGCCCGGGGGATCCAAGAGGAAAGTGGAGGTGCCCGTTAAGCAAGGCAGAGGGAAGGATGTAAAGAGGGTTAGGGCCGCCTTGTTGGGGCCGGGATCCTCTACCGGTTTTAAAAAACCCGAATACTACAAGAAAAACCAATATTACCGACGGTCAAAATTCGTCGGTAATGGTCAAATCCGTCACTAAATCAACATTACCGATGGATAATCGACGGTCAAAAATCCGTCATTAAAATGCTTGTCGGTAATTACCGACTGAAAAATCCGTCGATAATTACCAAAAAAATTGTCGATAAATTTGTTGCACTGTTCATCTTCTTCCTCCTCCCTCTTTAATTTTTTTTTTCGTTTTTTTTTTCAT
>Ga0209389_1004585_pt1 | contig 11554 bp, 7 predicted proteins | sample CowpearedBW_FD_187526 | JGI IMG/M metagenome (GOLD analysis project Ga0209389, IMG submission 187526) | Root nodule microbial communities of legume samples collected from California, USA - Cow pea red BW (SPAdes) (version 2) | ecosystem: Host-associated > Plants > Roots > Nodule | place: USA... | reverse complement strand
TTCTCCTGTATCCCCAAGTAGGAATGGCAATGTGGGCTGGTCCAGCCCGTTTAGGTTCGGCCCGCATTAAGCCCGCAAGTTGCGGGTCGGACAGACCCGCCTCGCACAAAATTCGCAGAGTGGAACACACGGCCCGCCCCGCAAATATATATGCTCGCGGGTCTGCGGATTGGCCCGCCTACATTGGGGTAGTTTGAATGATGCACACATAATGCAGTAATATTAATTGTGAAACTAAGGGGAACATGGAAAAGATGAAAGTGAAGAGAATATTCACCATTAAATTCAACGAAAATCAGTGTCCCCCAAAATGAACAAACGTGTAGATAAAATTCTAATATAAGTTGCAGTAATACAATTAAAATTGTCATTATAAATATCATTTGGAAAATTTTGGATAGGACGCCCATTCATACAATATAAACAAGAGAAGATGTTGCAATTCAGTTCTCACATCTAACAAGAGTTCGTATTCATTCGTCAAGTGTCACTTCCCCCAACGTTGCCAACATTAACAAATGGGTCTGTCCACTGCGAGTCTGCGACGATGGAGGCAGCAAGAGAGAAGACAAACCAATCGGTGGAGGTGGTGACGCGACCCGTGTTGCTCCGGTGCAGTGGACCAGCGGCGTGCAGTTCAATGGTGGATTAGCAATGGATCAACGACCACAAATTGGAAGATCAGTGGTGGTGTTCGTGACTCGTATGGTGTGTGAAGAGAGCAGAGAAAGAGACAATAGAACTGACTTTAGGTTAGGTTAAAGTAGAGTATGCGGGCCCACGGGCCAGCCCGCGCGGATTATGGGTCATTGCGGGCCTACGGGTTCATCATCCTGGCCCCCCTTCATCCCCCCGTGCAATTTTTTTGCAAGTCTACGGGCTAGCCCGACGGGCCAGGTCCATATTGCCATCCCTATCCCCAAGTCCCTTCATTAATTACATTTATATCCTTACCAACCAAATTAGTTAAGGTAATTAAAAAAATTTATTGTCCATATGTTTTTTAACTAAAACTTGCATCTTTAAAGTTTTCACGTTTTGAAAACACACTCCAACCTTTGCCTTCTTTCATCTTCTAACGGTGTTTTTCTCTAAAACGTTCTATTATGCCTAAGCTTCAACATATCAAGTTGTGGTCCCTTCCTCATGTTTGAATATGTGGTCCCCTTTACGCTCGTGTCTCTCTTTGTTCATCCAGGTACGAGTTTACTGTTACAAATTTTTTATTACACGTATCATTTGTAATGCATAAATATATACATGTTTTCATTGTTTGTTGATATAAGGTGTTCATTATATTGTTTATGCATTCTTCGTGCATTGCCTTCGTTATATTCTTGATGCATTGTTCGCAAAAGTGCCTGAAAAAATAAAAAAGTCAATAAATACCAGATATGGACTTACGGTTAATAAAAACTTAATAAAAAGCGTACTGGTTGTTGACATCCGATAGGTCCTGAAATCGGATGTCGAGATATGATTTATATTGGTTACAAATGTGATCATTCGTAATATAAGACTTGTTTTTTAGATGAAGTGAATACTAGTAGTCGACATCCGGTACGTCCAAAATTCGGATGTTGACATACATAACATATTTAGAAGACTACCGACTTTGGACATCTGATATGCACATAAACTAGATGCTGACATCTGATGCGATAAGGAAATAGATGTCAGATAGGCAATACACCAGATGTTGATATCTGGTGTTAGAGAAATCAACGAATGTCATTTTATGAACTAGATGTCGACTTTCGGTTCATATACTTACCGGTTGTTGACATCCGGTATTCATTTGATTAATTTTTTATTGTTTTTTTTAAATTACTATTGACTGTCTATGTTGTATTGAACATTTTTTGTGTATGTCCTATATGGCTTTGTTAGTTTTAGAAATATTCATTTAGTAATTTTATTCTTGATTTTTTTTAACAATTTAATAAATGTATTTGAAATAAATGACTAGAATTTTAACGGATGTCCCAAATTCGATATTCAACTTAATATTTATTTTTTGGTATATTTTTCTAAAATTTATTATTTGAATGCTGCTTTTATAATTATGGTGATTTTTAATAAATTAATTGTAGGGGATTATAGTAATGGAAGATTAGGATATGAAAGGGGTGAAAAATATAGGAAATATAAATCTGATGCGGAGCCTATTTTATCTGACAAAAGAAAATGTGAGTGACCATTTAAATTGAGAGGCAAACCCATATCTAAAGGGGAGGGGTGGGTGTTGAAGGTAATACGTGGTTACCATAATCATGATTTGTCAGATACTCTAGTTGGTCACCCATTTGCCAGTAGGTTGAAGTCCAATGAACAGTCATTGCTTGTTGATATGACTAAAAGTCAAGTGAAACCTGCAAATATACTCCTTACTCTCAAAGAAAAAGATAAGTGTAATGTGACCACTATGAAGCAAGTATATAATGTGAGATACATGTATGAACGATCTCTAAACAACTTTAGGTACGATACATGAACGAAAGTCACACCCTTATTAGCAAATATAGTGCACCCAATAAGGTGCAAAAGATACACTCACGCAACAAACTCCTACAGTTGGTTTTCGCAACAACCGTAATATAGGTCTCTCAACCAACTCAATCTAACTTGGGAACCACGACACTGCTTCAGGTCATTTGTAACCATAGGTCAGTCCACACCCAAAAGTGTCATCAAAGTCTTTATTTCATCTTCATAATCAAGTGGTTCATTTGGGCAAAACTCTCCCATGATAGGAAGATATATAGCAATCACACATCATCTAAAGAGATGGTCAGCTCATCAATAAGTAGATGAAAATTTTTTGTCTCAGAGTGTCATCTCTCAACAAAACCCAATATCAACTCAATATCGGGGTAATCATATAAAATATCGTAAAAGGAAATAAACCAGAATTCAACACAAAAAGGCTGAACAAATACGTGAGTCTTCAAATCTTTTAACATTTTCAGCATGGGAGACCAATTTCATAACTCGATCCTAAAAAGAATAAATTACTTAGCAATTTCTAACAACATATCAACCATAAAAAAAAATTTATAAAAACCTTTGACCAACCTGGCCCTCTCATATCACACATGTTACATGATAAACATAATTAGTGAACAAGGAAGTATCAAATGGACCTCCAGGAAATCTTGCTCCATCATTCTCATCCTCCTGCTCTTGCTCTTGAGCTACATTGGCCTCACTGTGCTCAATAGCATACTATTCCTAATGAGCTGACAATGGACTTTGCTCAAGTAAAGCAGGTACAACATGCTGACCCTTTCTACGAACTGAAGTTGTTGGTCTCTTCTACGTAGCCACCTTGTGTAGAACTCTCAAGTACATCCTGTGCAGAAGAACCACTGCATCTTGTCGAGCCACCTCGTGTCCTAGGAATATTTATAAAATTATAAACACATAACTAAAATTATAAATAAAATTTAAATAACAACGATGTCAACAATAATAATAAACTAGACATGCACAATAGCAAAAAAAATGACAATAGCAACATAACGGAAGTCCACAACCATAGGTAAAGCACCCAAAACAGTTATCGGATGTCCACATCCGCAACATAAACAAATTCACCAGATGTCGACATCCGCAACAAATAAAAAAATGGTTATAGGTTGTCGACTTCCGCAATTCAAACCAATAATCTAGTTGTCGATAGTTGAAACACATTTGAATCCAAAAATAATATTCACCGGATGTCCACATCCGCAACAGACACCCCCATATCGGATGTGGACATCCGTAACACAAAAAAATTAAAAAAAAAAAAGCTTACAAGTGTCGACATTCGCAACACTTAACTCTATATCGGATTGTTGCATTAAATAAAAGAGAGAAAATTTACTTTTTAAGTTTTACTACGCGGGGCAAACTTGGAATTAAATTATGTTTTGGGGATACAAGAGGCATTGGGAGTGCAGGAAGAAGCCATCTTGGCAGGGTCAACATTTTCAACCTATCTAGATACGATCGACTAACCCAACCCACCTCATTTTTGGTTGGTAAATGGCGAGTCGAGCCGAATGAGTCAAAATGAATCAAAAAGACACACTTTATCATTACGACTTATACCCACTCTCCCTCCAACCTTATCCCTTTAAAGTATTTTTCTTTCTTCACTAATTCATATGATAATGAAATATTTTTCAGTTTTTACCACCTTCCATAACCCACCCCACTCATAAATTTTTTCTAATAGAAGACTCTTAGGTTTCAATTCTTCTTGGAGTTCAAATTGTCTCTTCCTATCTTTATCCTATAGTTCCCCATCATCTTCTTCTATTTTTCTAAATCATTTAATTTTTTTTCCTACCAAAGACATATCTCTTCTTTCACCTAGCACTTCACTTCTACCCTCTCTTTTCATATGATCTTCTCACACTATTAAAATTACCAATCTTACAAAGCCTCAATAGAGATATTGGTCGTTCTTTCTTTTAACTCACGCCATAATCTTATTTTTCGCACAATCCACACGGAGCATATAGAATTACAAGAACTACTTCATTGTCGCCTTCCTTCCAATTTCCAACTACACTCAAGAATTGGCTTCCTTCAACATTCAAATCTAATCTAATATACAATTGAGAACCTAACAATTGGAAACTTTCTAATATAATATTATATCCTACACAAAATCATTCAAATTTTTTATACCACAAAAGGAATAACACTACGTGGCATCTACTGAGGAGTTGGACTTTGAAAAGTTCATCTCATTCAAAACAAACCACCTTTCTCCTAAACCTACATCTCATTTTTCTCATACCTCTCACCTCTTTCTCTTCCTCTCCGCCTCCTCTCATATCATTTTATTCTTCTTCTCAAGCTCTACCCTTCTCTCTTCCTCCATCACTCTCCGTCCACATAAACCCACAATTTCTTCTTCTAGTCGATCTTTTCTTGAGATTCATCAACACTGTGAAGAATACAAAAAAGGTAACAACTTTCCTTCTTATGGTCGATCTTTTCTTCTTCTACCATATGTAACTACTTTTCTTTGTAGTATTTCTCTATTGGATCAAGGTTTTTCCATGAGATTCATCAACATTGTGAAGAACATCAAAAAGATAACAACTTTTCTTATTGTGGTCGATCTTTTCTTCTTCTACCATATATAACTGCTTTTTTTTGTAGTATTTCTCTGTTGGATCAAGGTTTTTTTGTGAGATTCATCAAAATTGTGAAGAATACCAAAAAGGTAACAACTTTTCTTCTTCTCTCAGATCTTTTCTTCTTCTACCATATGTAACAACTTTTCTTTGTAGTATTTTTCTTCTGGATGAAGGTTTTACTGTGAGATTCATGAACACGGTCAAGAAAACCAAAAAGGTATAAGTTTTCTTCTTCTCTCTGATCTTTTCTTTTAGATGAATGAAATGTTGGAGAAGATTGGCCAAAATCAAGACTCTCAAGCACAAAACTTTGAACAAGATTTCGTCTTTTTCGATCCAGAATTAAAATGGTATGTAAAGTTTCGATTTTTACTCACTTTTGGTTGTTTTCCTCTTTCTCAGTGAACAAATTCATCTTATTTTATTTTTGCTTTTATCGGAATAAAGTTTGCTTTGATCTTAACTTTTTTTTGTTGAGATGAATGAAATGCTAGAGAAGATCGACCAGAGGCAAGGCTCTCAAGTACAAAACTTTGAACAAGATTTCGTCTTTTTTTACAGAATTAAAATGGTGTGTAAAGTATCAATTTTTACTCAACTTTTGGTTGTTTTCCTCTTTCTCAATGAACAAATTCATCTTATTTTTATTTTTTCTTTTATCGGACTAAAGTTTGCTTTGATCTTAACTTTGTTTTTGTTGAGATGAATGAAATGTTGAAGAAGATCGGCCAGAGGCAAGGCTCTCAAGCACAAAACTTTGAACAAGATTTCGTCTTTTTTGGTCCAGAATGAACAATGGTAGGTAAAGTTTTGATTTTTACCCAACTTTTGGTTGTTTTCTTATTTCTTGAGGAACAAAATCATCTTCTTCTTATTTTTAAAATTATCTAACCAAAGTTTACTTTAACTTAATTTTGTTTTTATTGGGATGAATGAAATGTGAGAGAAGATCAGTCAAAGGTAAAGCTTTAAAGCATAGAAATTAGTACAATATTTCGTCTTTTTTGTCAAGAATGACAATGGTATGTAAAGTTTTGATTTTTACTCAACTTTCGATTGTTTTTCCGTTCTTAATGAACATATCCATCTTCTTCTAATTTTTACTTTTATCGGACAAAAGTTTGCTTTCATCTTCATCTTCATCTTATTATTTTTTTTCATTCGCTTACGTAATTTTTTTAGGTTTTCATTCTTCTTTTGATACTTTTGTTTAACTTTTTTTCTTGCCAGGTTTGATTTTTTATTCACAAGACTGAAGGTATTTTGTGAGCACTTTTCTACACATTACTCTGTCTTTTTGGTTCTAGAATGACAATTGTAAGTTTCAATATTTTCTCTCATCTTCTTATTCTTATTTTTACTTTTATCTATTTGTAATTCTTCTTCTTCTTCTTTTTTCTTTCTCTTAAGTAATTTAATTATTTTTACTTTTTTCTGTTTTCGTTCTTCTTTTTTTATCTTTTTACTTAATTATTCTTTTTGTCCAAGCTTAACACTTCTATCATCACAAATTTACATAGGTTGAAAATGTGAGATTTGTTATTTTTCCTATAATTGTGGAAAGTTAGTTTTTTCTCAAACCATATTTTAATATTCAATACTCAATCTCAATGTTTTTTTTTGTTTGTATTTATGGTTTTCGACAATGTTATTTTTTTCATTTTCATAATTATTGTTTTTAGTGATTGAATGAGTTTTTCACTCAAAATTTGGTAATGTTTCTATTTTTTTATTAAAGTTTGTTTGAGCATGAGGACGAAACAGGTCTAGAAGTTATTGGAAGATAGAGAATGAGAAAAAGACACTTGAAGATAGAGAATGAGAGAAGGAGACGAGAAGACAAAGAATGAGAAAAGGAAACGAAGATGTAGTCAACAACAAAAAATCAATAATTTTTGTACCATGAAAATGTTGGTAGCTTTAGATTCAAAAGTTGAAGTGTGAATCTTCATATCTTCTCTCTATAAGGATGACGACAACACCTAAATTTGATTAAGGTTATCACCACACATGTACTCTCCTCTCTTTCTCTCATCTTTCTCTTCTCTTACGCCCTCTTTTGTCATTTGGATAGTTGTTTTTTCTTTGTCCTCTTTTTTTTCTTCTAATATTTCAAAAATTTTCTTAACACCTTGCTTTGAAGGAGTTTGGCTAACAATTTTTCCTTGAGGATTCATTGAGAAACACAAATTGCTGGGAGAGGAACAATATAAAGATTTTTTATCAATTTTAAAAGGAAAAATAACTATGTAATTATTGTTGTTATTTTTTCTAACTGATCTTTGAAAATGGTAATTGAAAAGTTGAAAAGTTATATCTTTTGAGGTTTCTTTCGTTATTGTTGATATTAATGTTGATTTTTTTAAAAAAAGAATGAAAATCATTCCACTGTACTTGATAATTCTAATTGATTATGTTGTTATTAATCTAGTTGATCTTTAAAAATGGTAATTGAAAATTTATATCGTTTTAGGTTTCTTTCGATATTGTTAATATTAATGTTGATTTGGTAAAAAAAATATTAATGGAAACTATTCCATTGTCCTTGATAATTCTAATTGATTCGCAAATAATTTTTTTTTATTAAATCATAGTTCATTACTAATTGATTTGCCAATAAAAATTATAGATGGAATTGCTAATAAATTTTTTATTAAATTATAATTGATTTGTCTCTTTCATTTTCATCATTAATTATGCAACATTAATTATGAATAAACTAATAATTTTTTGTGTGTCTCAATGTAATGTGAAATATGCACAAAACCTCTCATGATATTTTGAAGATAATAACTCAATGTATCATAATTAATTTATTGTATTAAAGAAGAAAGAATAAAGACTCAGATAACAAAATAAATAATTAATATAAATAAAGTTTTGTAAGAACAATATTTAGAACAAAAAAAATACTTAACAAAAATAAAGATTGGAGGAACGTTTATTATAATAGATTTATATTTGTCAATAATCTGTATTAGTTAATAACATTTACAAAATTTGAACTTAAGGAGTTAGAATCACTAATTTTCTAGATGGATACAAAATCAACAAGGATATCATAGTTATTTATCCAATTTGATTAATTATTTCCTATTTCATTTCTTCTTCATTGTAAGTTTTTTATTTTATTTAAAAGACCTTTTATGTTTGCAATGTTTCATGTTTTCTATTTTATATTTTAAAACAATATTGTTGAGTTATAAGTTTAACCATTATTGAACGTAAAGATTACAAATAAATAGTGAATAGTAGACAACAATTAACTTATATAAAAAATAAGGATAAAAAGTGAAATAATAAATAATAGATAACAAAATATATATATATATATATATATATATATATATATATTACATATAATATATAATAAATACATATAGTTTAAACTTTTTGAATTTATCAATAAACAAATAATAAAAGTAAAGAACCTGATTACACACCTTTATCAATAAATTTATTTTGCATTAAATGAGTGCACATTTTTCACGGATTGATTCTAACACAAACACTAAATGAATGTTGTCTTCCAATACACGCCTTCTCCAACACGCATTCTCCAACCTCTGCTAACCATAAATGTTTTGTATGAACAGTAAGGCTGTGTTCTTTTGCAAGAAAGGATTAGAAGGAGAGGAAGATATCAGAAGGATTAGAGGGTGAAGTTGATGTTTTTTTAAGGGATTAGGAGGTGATTTTAGAGTGGATTAGAGAGTGAAGTTGATGAAACTTTGTGATTGAGTGCACATCTTTTCAACCTTTAATTTCTAACAATTGTTAATTCATACAAAATTATTTTTTTCTTTATTTTCAACATAGCTTCTTAAATAAGTTTTAAAAAATCAACAATTATGTTTTCCAATATAAATGTCAACAATATAGAGAACAAATGAAAACATGTTGGTCACACTACCAATGAAAAATTTCTCATATTCCTTTTGTCTTCCAACATTTTTTTTGTCAAATATTAACAACTTTTCATCTTCCAAGAATTTTGTATCATTGGACTTCAAAGAGAATTAATTATGAACAAAAGCAATTCAATATTTTTTTATTTCAATGCATTGCCAACATACAATAAGGTAGATTCACGTAAATGAAGAAAATTTGTCTCTTCCAACATGTATTTATTTTTAATTATAACTCTATTTATTATGAACAACACCAATTATAATTTGTGGGACTCAATGCACTACTGAACATCAAAGTTGTGAGAATATTTGTACTTTTATTTTGATACAATAGTTACAACCTTTTTCTTTTGTAAAAGAGAAGTGACTTTTCTATGCAAGAGACAACTGTTTCCAATACATGTTAATATTTGTACAAACCTCATTAATGAGCTTCAGTTGTTGACTATTTCTTCTGAATAAATAAACAAAAATGAGCTGCCATGCTAACATTATGTCATGCCTGCAATTTGTCAATTTCCTACACATATTTGAAGTCTAACTTTTGGTATGAATTATAGCTTAAACAATATACATAGTATGGAAGCAAAACATGGTGATATATTGAAGTGCTTTGTCAGAATTATTTATACCATAAAAAGTGTTATAATTATGTTTGCCAATTTGATTTTAAGTGTTCTTATTATTCATTGATGATTTTTTGAAAATAATTTTTAGTACATGTTGTAACATATATATATATATATATATATATATATATATATATATATATATATATATATATATATATATTTATATATATGGGTTATTTAACTATCAATAAATTATTAACCATTAACAATTAACTATTGAAAACATTTTAACTTTTTTATGATGATTATTATTATTATTAAAAACATTTGAATTTGGATTCAAATTTAAAAACTTTAAAATTTAAAATTTCTAATAGATAAAGAAACAATTAATGGCATTAACTAAATAGATTTATAATTGTAAATAAAGGAATTAAATAAATAAAATTTACTCTAATGTGGTTGGTTTCCAAAATATGGTCGATCAACGGGCTATTAAAAATTATTGGACAAACCTTTCGGTTGTGATGAATTTATTTTAATTACTTTGAAGAAGTAGTTATTTTAAATAACTAAATATATCAATAAATAAAATAGAAAATATAACAACAAAAATTAGTACTTTAATTTTTAAAAAGTTATTGTTGAGATTCTAATAATATTTATAACAACAACGATCATTATAATGAGTAAATAATCCAAAATCGAATAAACACATTAATATTCATTAATATAATTAATATTAACATAATAATAATAGTAATAATTATTATTATTAAAAATATTCAAATTTGGATTCAAATTTTAAAAGTGTGAAATTTGAAATAAATAAAAATGTAATTGAAACATTAAATAAGTAGATTTTTTGTTGTAAATAAGTGAATAATCAAAGAAATTAAATAAAAAAATTACTCTTTTATTTGATTGAAAATAAGAGTGACCTTATTATTATTACAAATAGTTGAATTTTAAATAAACAAAAAAGTAATTATAGACATTAAATAAATAAATTTTATATTGTAAATAAGGAAACAATGAAATAAATTAAATAAAAAATTTATTCTTTTAGTCTTCCATCTTTCGGTTTTCAATAAATTTATTTTAACTATTTTGAGGAAGTAATTATTTTCAATGAGTAAATAAACAAATAACTAAAATAAAAAATATAATAATAGTAATTAGTACTTTACTTAACAAATAAACAATGAAATATTGGTATTGATTAATATAATGTATAACCAAATATTTGAATTTGTATTTGTATTTAAAACATTTGAATTGAAAAAATTAAAGAATAATTAAAGTTATTAAGTAAATAAAGGCTTAACTAAATTGACAAAATAGTTTATAGTATTCCGATTTAAATAATAACTAACATATAGTATATATAGTTTTACAATATCTAAATAATCTTTACTTTAAATTTTATTTTTTTAGATTAATCAAATTTTAAAAGATAAATAATGTGCATTACATTAATTCAGTAACAGCTTATTAAATATTTTTCATTCTATCACTAAAAAATCTTACAATATTTCATTTTGAGATTCAAGGTTTCTAAAATAGTGTTATAATACATTGTAAAGTGTTGTCCTATTTTAAAAATATTTTTTTTATATAATATTTGGTATGTTTGACTCTGGTAGTTACAACAAAAGACAAAATTTAGACTATAATGAAAAAATTTGATAAGATTTGAATTTAATATACAATACATTTCAATTTTTTTTTTTCATTTATCGTTTTAAAGTTTAAATTTTATTATTTTTATATGATATTTATGAATATTAATGAAACCAAAATAATAATTTAGGAATATTGCATTTAAATATCAAAGAAGATCTAATTTATTATTTTCTTATATATCCTTATATTATTTAGATTAATATATAATCTATTTTTATATTTATATTTATATTAAATTATATTAATT
>Ga0209389_1004579_pt1 | contig 11560 bp, 7 predicted proteins | sample CowpearedBW_FD_187526 | JGI IMG/M metagenome (GOLD analysis project Ga0209389, IMG submission 187526) | Root nodule microbial communities of legume samples collected from California, USA - Cow pea red BW (SPAdes) (version 2) | ecosystem: Host-associated > Plants > Roots > Nodule | place: USA... | reverse complement strand
TTTCAATCATGTCATTTTCAAAAATAGTAAAAATATTTTAAATTGAAATAAAAATAATTTTCAAAAATGAAAAATAAGAATAAATAAAAATTTAAAATTATTTTCTTTATTTATTCTTTCTTTTGGTCTCTAATTGACCGTACTCGTCACATGATACTTCTTTTAAAAATATAAAAATATAAAAATTGTTTTGGTGTATAATCGGTCGCTCGCGTCGTACGTCACTTTCTTTTAAAATTAAAAATATTAGAAATTGTTTTTGGTGTCTAATTGACCATTTGGGTCACATGACACTCTTTTTTTTTCAATGAATAAGTTGTAAAAAATGTGTTTGGTGTCTACTCGACCGCTCGCATCGCACGACACTCCTTTTCCTTTTCAAATATGTCAAAAGACAACTTTCAAAAGTAATTTAATCAAACAATTTTATCAAGAACTACGTGATCCTTGAATCTCCATTGTAAATGGAGATACGTAGGAGCAGGGCAAGTCCTTGTCAAGTTCACTTCCCAAAAATCAAAAGGTTTTCCAAATCATTTTCAAATTGTTGTATAAAGAACTACGTAGCCCTGATTTCTCATTTTTAATGAGAATACGTAGGACCAAGGTTAATCCTTGTCGGGTCCTTTTTAATAAAAAAAAATAATTTTGTTCAATATTTTCTTATTTATGGAAAAAATAAATATTTAAAATAAACACATCCCTTTTACAAATTTAATTAAAGGTACCGCCTTTGGGCGGACGATGTAGGGTGCTAATACCTTTCCTACGCATAACCGACTCCCGGACCCTAAATTTGGTTTTCGCAGACTTTATTTTATTTTTACGGTTTTCCATAGTTTTCTAGAATAAACTATGGTGGCGACTTCTAATCTCTTTTTCCAAATGAATTTATTTTTAGTTCGTCGTTCCGTCGCGATTTAGGTTGCGACAGATATAGACAACAACTATTATCGTATGCGTTAGAGGAAGTGGTGTTCTTCGTAGGCGGAGGCAGCAAGTCTGCATTAAGGGCTTCTTAAAGGATATTTGCACGAGGAGCATTCAACATTGTGTACTGATGAAAGTGTAGTTCCCTATTTGGTTTCTTAGGTTGTGAGTCTTTATTCTTCCCTAATGGTTTTGTATATGTTCCCTTATTTTCGGCAATGGCCTCTGATCGCATATGTTTTCAAAAATCTCTTTGCACTTCCATTTTCATCTACTTGGATGCTCGCTACCTTAGTTGATCTAGGTTTTTAGCTGGTTGCATGCATAGGCTATCGAGGAACGATCTTAGACGCAACATTTTTATCATGTGATGCATGGCTATCTCAGGACTCAAATTACTGATCTACAAGGCCACCTTCCCAAACCGGTCCATGAATGTCTAAAGGCATTCTTCTTTTTTCTACTGAACGTTGACCAAGGCTATGATGGTCATGTGATGTGGTCGTGGGGAACTGAGTGCCAAACCTTGCGTGAATAGTAGGAAAGTAGTCTACGTAACATATCAAATGACAATTTAAAATAAAATACCTCATTTAATAAGATACCGTTTCCCAAAAAAAAACATGGGAAAATTTAAAACCAAAAATAGTAACCATAACATAGTTCGAATGTACACAATCGTTCTATACAAAAGTTACTAAAGTTCAGCATAGATAAATTTTACATCAAAATCAACAAAAAATAAAGTTTGCTTTCAAAAGCCCCAAGTAGCCTATGCTTTCCGTCTCTAAGCATCTCTTGGCTCACCTGTCAAATCATCTGCTCCCGGATAACAAATTATCCGATCATCGCCATACACACACAGATAGGGTAAGCTATACACAATATATAAACATATACATGAATTAAATATGCCACCCATCCGAAAATAACATAACTTAACATTTCATGACTTTCAAATTACCCAACCATAACCTCGTGGTCCATCATGAGACATATACATGAACTAGGTCTTGGGATTTCCCTATGCTCCCACGAAACTAACTCATTCGTGGTCCAACCCTATGAGCCTATCCCGCTCATAGTCCTGCCCTACAGACTCCTCATCTGTAGTAAAACATCCAAGTCTCCTCAACTTGGACCCTGGCACGCACGCAATCACAATACTATGGACTCCTCGCCCTATAGTAGCCGACGGGAACATATCATTTCCTTGCCCATGTGCGGCCGACACATGTAATCACCATACTAAGGACTCCTCGCCCATTAGTAGCCGACGAGAACTCAACCAGTTCCATGCCCGTCATGTGTCCCACCATCAAGCACATCCCAAACCCCCATTGGACTTAATCCTTCAAGCCCAAATGCTACACCACATGCATATACTTCCTATACTTAGGAAAAAGTAGCCAAATCACACACACAAGCACACACAAACATGGAATTTCGCATAAACTCGCTTAAGCTAGGGACTCTCGCCCAAGCTAAGCCCTCAGCCTCGCTTAGGCTAATTTACCTCGCCTGAGCGAGCTTAAAACAACAACCTCATCACGTTATCTCGCTTAGGCGAGATCATCTCTCGCCCAAACACCCAATTCAGTCTCGCCTGAGCTATAATGCAAGCACACATCCAACTTGATCGCGACATCTCGCTTACGCGAGACTGTCTCGCCTGGGCGAGACCCTGGTTCGATCAAACCCACAAAACTCCTCGCCTGGACGAAAAGTCGCGCTCAACACGCGCAACTTCATCACCACCTCGCTTAGGCGAACCTCCCTCGCCTAAGTTTGCATCTCTGCTAATCTCGCCTGAGCGAGAAATGCAGACTCCTACACTGATCACGCACGCAACAACAGCAACCAAAATACCAATTCACACTTCACTTCATACCAAAGCAGCTTGTATCAATTGCATCAACATCCCACATAATTTAAATGCAATACAGTCCCCCAACCCTCAAATTTGCACAATAGCAGCGTACATAATGCAGACATCCATCATAATCATACATTTAGGTAAAAACACCAATAGAACAATACCTAAATACCCAACCCCTAATTCCTCTCATGTGGAACACGAAAGTTCATGGTAAAACAGCATCACAAGCATGCAATATGACCAAAAGCATACAATTACAGTTCAGCTCCCCTAACCTGTAATTTTTGAACGAGATTGAGACAAAGAGGAAGTTCCTTGTTCACCAATACCTTGCTTCAGCCCTTTGCACACCCAATTCAACCTCTCACTCTCCAATTTCGCTCTCCTCTCAGGCTACCACAAAACAATTTCAGAAACCCTTCTTTCAACCTAAATTTTGCCTTTTATAGGTGTCTTTAAAATGGGTTTTAAAAATAAAACGAAATTGGGCTTTATTGTGGTTTCAATTCCCCTTCAAGGTTAATTATTTGGTGGTTTTCCAACCCTCTTGGCTGCCCCATTCTACTAGGTTCTCTCTACCTTTCCACATTCATCCCAAGCTAAGTTTAGTAAAAAGAAAGGTTAAGTTCCATCCACCAAGGTTTGAACTCGTGACCCTCCACTCATAATGCCAAGCACAACCACTATGCCAATTCACATTTGGTGATACACTCCAATCAATAATAGTTTATATTATCAATTCCATACTCATACCTATTATTAAAAATTAATAATAAAACAACAACACATAATTGACATACATAGAACTCGAACCCAAGTCCTCTCACACAATCAAGTACTCTCAACCACTTGAGCTAGTACTTTTCCACACCACATTAAACCATAATTAATGCCATAAAGGCGCTTTCTACCCGCATTTATTAATTAAGTAATTATTTAATTAATTAATTTTTGCGGGTCTTACAGTCTATGGACTTTGCTAAAAGATGCGTGAACCATGCTAGGACTACACCCGTTATCAAGGTTGAAAAGACTTTACACCATATTGTGTTGTTCATCATGTACATCACCATTTAGGTGACAAATATGTTGACGTGCTCCTTTGGGTCGATGGACCCCTCATACTTCTTGAAAATGGCCATTCTCCAACTGTTAGGCAATGGAGTGTCCATAATATAAGTATAAAACGGGTGTATTCCTAACATATCCACTATGATTGAGATAGATGGGTCAGGTACTATTTCACAAGTGCACTGGTTCACTGATGCGTAGTAGTATCAGCAAGTGTCATATCCATAGGGATTTAGTAAGTATATTGGTAGTTTGATTTTTGGGTTTTTGGTTTTTGATAAAGAGTGCATGTAAACTAGATAGTAATAATTATATAGATTGAGTGGAGTAGGGGCTATGAATTGATTTCATCTCATCTTCTTCTTCTATACCATTACTATTTTGTTAACATGCAAATCATTTAATGTCTTGAGAGTACTTTTTCTATGTAAATCTAGTTTCATCCCTAATACACTAGAGCTGAAGGACTTCAAACCCAATATATATGATTTCTTAACTCCTGATAGAATGAATCCTTGCTTTAATGTGCAAGACTCTCTGCTTCAACATCCCCTCTAGCTACTAATAAGCATTAATACATGTATGATGATTTGATTGGACCATAGTTTAAGATCAGTTTCCCAACTTAATCCAAACCAGTTAAATAGATGAGTGATCAAGTCATCATTACGCATAAATCAAACCACAAACAATTGAATGAAAGCAAAGATAAATACCCAAGAAGTACAAGTGAATAGAATCAGAATTGATTACATCAAACTTGGACATGCGGGAGTTTAGCTACTCAGAATATTACAATGCAATTCCAGCACCATCTACACTTAGGATCTACACTAAGAGCACCTCCCTCGTGCCTTGTAACATCCTTAAAAGATATTACTTAATTAAATATTTAAATATATAAAAAAAAGCTTGAACGTCGCAACTTTATTAATTTCCGTCGCGGAAACAAAACAAAATTTAATGTTCAAAGCGACAATCATTTAATACATAAAAATAATTCCAAAAGTTATTACAAGTTCCAAATAAAACTTTAAAACATAGTAATTCCCTAGCTCTAATTCCCAGCTAGTCCCTTTCTCCATCTCGAGTATTAGTAGCATTACCTGTATCATCAACTGCTCCCGTGTAAAATTACACGAGCATCGCCAAGCACAGACAGAATGGGTGAGCTCAACAATATATACAAAAATCACATAAATTAAAAAATAGAAAACACCCAATCTTAGTATCATAACTATATCTTAGTTACATTCTCAACACGCCCCAAGGCTTTTCAACTACTAACATACAACAAGGTTAGTCATAGACTCAGGATTTTTGATGCTCACACGAACCTGCCCTCTCGTTGTCCTGCCTCTACGAACCTCCCCACTCGTAGTCCCACTCTACGGACCTACCTGCCCGTAGTCCAACACATGTGATCCATAAGCTATGTACATCCCCGCACACAACATCTCTTAACTATGAGCACGGAACATACGAACCTACCTCGCTCGTATCCCCACAGGAGAGTAATCGAGTATGAACCTGCCCGCTCATACCATCACATGTTATCCACCATCCATGAACCTACCCGCTCATGGCACAACATCTCCTGATCTATGTTTCATCAAAGCTACAAACAATACACATAAACTGCTCTAACTCGCTTGGGCTAGAAGCCTTAGCTTAAGCGACCAGGCCTGTCTTGCTTAAGCTAAGCTTCCTCGCTTGAGCGAGCGGGCAGAACTGATTAACTTGCGAAGTCTCGCTTAGGCGAGTCCCCTCTCGCCTGGGTGAGCTCACACTTCGCCTAACACCCAAACATTCGCCCAAGCGGCGAGTTAAGCAAAATGCAAAAATTAAATAAGAGGTCTCGCTTAAGCGAGAACCTCTAGCCGGGGCGAGACGCCTTGTCGCCCAAAACCCTGATCCTCTCGCCTATGCGAGACACCTCAAAACACAGACTCACATCCTCGTTTTCTTGCTTAGGCGAGATGTCCTCGCCTGAGCAAAGCAACAGGTCGCCCAAAACCCTGGCATTCCGCCTAAGCGAGTAGCTCATGCAAAAACACAATTTTTGGCTCTGCAACTCTCGCCTAGGTGAGCCTGGCTTGCCTGAGCGAGACTATTAGATTACCTCACTATTGCGTGCACACAAAACCCACACACCATGCCAAAACCTCATACAAACATGATAACCAAACCCTTTCATCGTTCCAACATTATGAACCTATTTTAGACTCCAAAATCTGACTCTCAAACAAAGTAATTACCCAAAATTCCATACAGTACCAAAAACACCAGTATTTCCATATATTTACACAAGGGTTTAGTCATATACAACAAAACAATCACACACTCAATTCACAGCATGTTGGCACGAAAATTTTATGGTAAAGGCACACAATTCATTGCATATTACAGATTACACAAGAATCTTTTCATGAAAGGTATGCAAAAGAGCTCCCCTAACATGTGAATCTTTGCTTCCAAAGGTTGCCTAACCTTGACTTTGTGATAGCTAGAACCCTCCCTTTTTGCTCTCTCAACCACCACCGCTTTGCTCTGAATCCCAATTAGCTTTCACACTCAAAACTCGTGATCCTTTCTCATTCAAATTTTTCAGACTTTCAAAACCCTTCTAATGGCCTAATTCTCCCTTTTTATATGACTCCTAATTGTGGTAAAAAGAAATAAAACGAAAATTGACTTTTTAAAGTCTATTATTACCTTTCATAAGCCATTATGGACTGTTTTTTCCAACTCCCTTGGCTGCCCATTCACCAGTGTAGTAGGGGCTTTTTGCCCCGGTTATTTTCCTCATTTTGCCTCGGGTCTGGAACCGAGTCATATTGGGGTGAGGCCAAAAGGTACCCTTTTGGCCTCGGTTGTTACCCGAAGCCATAGAGTCCCTTTTATGCCTCGGTTCTAAATGTGACGGTGCAGTCGCATACCTCAGTTGCGGTGACGGTGGATTTCTGCAGCGGCGGAGATCTCGACGGTGGTTCCTCTAGTGGATCGCGATGGCAATCTCGCGAAAGGTGCTGCCATGGTGGATCGCGTCGCCGCGTTGCAGATCTGGTGCCCTATTTTCACGTCGCAGTGGTGGCTGGTGTTGTCGCTAGGGTTCATCACCGGTCAGAATGGGTGCGGCATAGATGGGTGGTGATGTTTGCTTTGTTCATGCGTGAGGTGAAAGGTAGAGGGGATCCAGGAGACTAGCGAGACGCAGAGAAAGATGGAGAAGATGCAGCGGCGTGCGAGGAAGAAGTAGAGGGGTTCATGTTTTTGTCCCCTAATTAAACTATATGGCCTCGGTTCAATTAATAACCGAGGCATATAGCCCTATTTGGCCTCGGTTCAGTGCCACCCGAGGCCAAAGACGTAATGGCTAGTGGCATTTTTGAAATTTCTAGCCACGTTTTTAGCTTCAGGTCTGTTCAACCGAAGCATATAAGCACCTTTTGGCATCGGTTTTTTTTGAACCGAAGCCTATAACCCTTTTTGGCTTCGGGTTTTTCTTGAACTAAGGCATAAAAGTTGCCTAGAATTGCAAAAATGCCATTGTGTCGTTATATGCTTCGGTTCCTTGCCAACCGAGACCTATAAGGCGAGGTAAAAATGCAATTCTGCACTAGTGATTACCTCTAGGGCTTTCCCACCCTTTCACATTGAGACCACAAGTATTATAGCAAAAATAAAGAGATTAATTTGTTCTCATTAAGGTTTGAACCCACAACCCATCAATTACCAAGTCAATTGCACAACCAATTCACATTTGTGATAATTCCTAAAATTTTAGGATTATATTATCACGTCTGTCATTCAAACATACTACGAAATAATACATAAATTAAAATAACACACAAAGGCATACATAGGACTCGAACCCAAGTCCTCTCACATAATCAAAGTACTCTTAACCACTTGAGCTAGTACTTTTCCACGTCACAACAATTCACATTAAGTACCATAAAGGCTTCCCCTACCCGCATTTATTAAATAATTATTAATTTAATTATTTAAATTTCCCGGGCCTTACATGCCTCACAAACCCTATTCAATGCTATTCCTACATTTTTTAGCCTCCACTCAAGGCATATAATGAAGACCCAAGGTCTTTCTTTATAGAAAATTTTAGGCGATGCTCAGCCCAACTTTTGGTGCTCAACCACAAGGGTTACTTCACAAGTGGGTTTCCTTTTCAACTCAGCCCCTTGTCCTGGTGCTTAGCATGTGACCTTTCCTTCTTGGAAGGGTTTTCTTGGCTGCTCAACCTAATGGATTTGGGCTCTAGGTTTCCTTGCAAAGAGGCTCATCTCCATTTGTTGTGCTCAGCCAGAAAGTCAAAATATGTTGTCCTGTATTTTCAACTTCCATTGCTCAACTCTAGTATTGTGGCTTAGTTGCATACTTGATATTTTCTTTTATATTCACTAGAAAACAACAAAATATCATTATAATTCATAAAAATTCAATTCTCAATACCTCATTTTGTATCTTAAGCTAAGTAAGTTTGTTTTATGCATAAATAGAACCATTTGATACATGATAAGTATCAATTTTAAATTGAAAATTGACTTATTCTTGACACTTATCAGTAGCTTGCTTCAACCAGTATTGCTTCCTTGAATAGTTTTGTCTGTTTCATCAAGCGGGTGGTTTGTTGATTCAGGTTGAGTTAGGGTAGAAGGCACAGGCTCCCTCATCCACCATTCTTATCTTATAAGTGCATTCTTGGAGCGCAAAGCCTTAAGCTCGCCTTCATACTTCTTCTTCATAACATCTATCTCTCTTCTCATATCCCTCATCATCACCATTGAGTCCATTTGTTGCTTGTCTGATGCCTCCTCTTCTACTACGTTGTTCGTCTGATGCCTCCTCTTCTACTACGTTGTTCGTCTGATGCCTCCTCTTCTACTACGTTGCTCGTCTGATGCCTCCTCTTTTACTGCGTTGCTCGTCATGTGCCTCGTGGTTACATTGGGAATAAAGGAAACACTTGCTCCGCCCCACGATGGGTGCCAAAATATTTCTACTAAGCCAGTTGGCACTCTCATGTCCTTAACGCTCGGATCTTCCTATCACTCTTGTCTCTAATCTATCAATTCTCAACAGTATTCCGATCGTCCAGAATCTATCAGGTGGTACTTACAAAAGGTACTTTGATGCTTAAATTAGTAGGTGTCAGAGCTTAGTGGTATGAAATGCAGTAATGTAACCAACTACCTTAGTTGAACCTCCTATCTATACTACTTGTAATGGGCTTTTACTTAGCATCGACCTAATTACGATCCAATCATACCTTAATACGGTTACCTAGTTGATTTGCCTTAAACTGCTTTTAGATTTGGTTAATCGCGTCAAACATTGACTGATCGGTCATGCTCGATATCAACGAATGACACATGATCGATTTGCTTGTAGTCAAGTAAGCTACTCTTGATCTTTTTTGGTAAGTTGAAGAGCCATGACAATCGCTCGATGCATCGGTATCTAAGTTGGTTTACTGCTCTTGGTGGCCTTGTCTGATCGGTCCATACTATACAAATACTAATTAGAACACAAAATAACCAATTATGTTTATCACTTATTAATGAAGAATTACTTTTACTAGACAATAAGCTTTTAAATGTGCATGTCAACGTTTTGAATACTCAAGGACAAATAAAATCTATTGCCCCTATAATATTAACGGAAATATGGTTTTCGGACTGTTTTTTCCGTTTGTAAAACACACGTTTTTGGTCTTGCATTGAGATAATCAACAACTCAACTCGATCTAATCTCTGAATTCTCTGTTCTCTTCTTTTCTTTGGATATCGAGGACAGATTTTTTGTTTGTTTTCATATTTACATCTTAGCTTCTTTATAACCGAATAAGAAGTGCCACTATTTTTCTCCCTAACCAATCATAATATTTAAATTTTCATTTTCTAGTCGCACGTAAGGGCCTTAATATATTTTTTACATCCTTCATTAAAGATAGCACACGTAACCACAAACTCAACAAAAACGAAAAGTATAAGCAATGAACTTCTTATTTATTGGATTGTCCCAGAGGCCAAATATTTATTTTACAGTAAACTCAAAAGACACACATTATTATGTGAAAGCACTGGAAATTCTGAAGAAAAAGATAGAGACCGCAGCTCCATTGTTTAACACAGCAAGTGTAAATGGCACCAGCAACAGCTATAACTATCTAATTCATTCAGATATTAGCAATTGCGTACATATGGTGAGCATGGTGGTTTCGGCTTCGGTGAAGGACTGCAACTTCTATAAGGCTGACCGGGAGGACAGTTAACAGCAGGTTTATTAGGATCTCCTGTCTGAAATGAACCTTCTGCATAAAAGTGTACATACATCATTGCATTAACTATAGTGGCCACTTATCACGTAAAAAAGTTGTCTCAAGTTGTTTGCTACAACTATATCAAAACATGTTTTTCATCTACTTCTTGTGATCAAATTTTATAGAAATATCAACAAAAGAAAAAAAAATTACTCTTTTATATTTACACTCAAAAGTTCACCCAAATAAGTTATAAGAAGCAAGTTTCGTGAGTTTCAATTATGATATTGATGAGTTTGGTGCATATGAGAATTGAGGAAGTATAGAGAAGTCAGTGAGTATAATTACCCTTGAGTTGTCGAGCCGTAGTTGAAGTGGGAAGGAAGAAAAGAGAAGCAAAGAGTAAGAAAGCAATGAGAATGGCCTTCATGTTTGGGAAGTGTTTGATAATATGCTCAGTATATATTATTCACTTTTCCCTTTGCATTGCTATGAAGAGTGTTGTGATGTATTTATAGTCTGAATTCAATGTAGGGACAGAGATATAAAATGTTTACTCATCACATCTTTGTGAAGATGTTCAAACATTGACTAGACTTTGTGGATATAGACTGCTGCGAGAAGACTTGCAAGAAGACTTGATACTGCAGAAAACGCCTCCATTGTATACTTTTCTTTCAACATCACAAAATTAGCACCTATTTTAGGTTCTTCATATAAATATTCATAATCATAACGGAGGAGAAGTGCAATTAAAGTTTTCTACTTAGAATACTTGACTCGGTCGTCAATGGAAATTAGTTTATCATTGCAATAAATAAATATTTATTGGAAGAAAAAACAAATAATGACAAATGGAAAGTGGGATAGAGGGTTTGGGTGCTTCCTGGAAGGCAAATATTTATTTATGGAAATAAAATTCATTTGAGATAAAATTTACTGATATTCTTAAAACTACCTGGAAAATAAACTTAGAATTGTGAAGTTGGTTGGGAGTATTTGAATGTTGAAAACAATATTCTTAAAACAACCTTATTAAGCTAAAAGTGTTTAGTAAAATCTTTATTAAAGTATATCTGTAAAATGGCATTAATAAGAATATGCTAATATAATATTTTATATAATTTGTTAAAAAGAATATTTTGGAGTATTTGAAATCTTAGTATTTCCTTAACTTTGATCTGATGTGATTTTTATTTCATTACAAATTTAAGAAAACATAAATTTCACACCCAAATAATAATATTGTTCAAATTGCAACATTTTTAACGTCCACTTAACCGATTTTAATACCACACAAAATATTAATTTATTAAGAAAATTTAAAATGTAAAAGTGGATTTAATTTATTTTAGTAAATAAATATTTATGTTAGTGTCATATTAGTTATTTAATTT
>Ga0209389_1004578_pt1 | contig 11561 bp, 9 predicted proteins | sample CowpearedBW_FD_187526 | JGI IMG/M metagenome (GOLD analysis project Ga0209389, IMG submission 187526) | Root nodule microbial communities of legume samples collected from California, USA - Cow pea red BW (SPAdes) (version 2) | ecosystem: Host-associated > Plants > Roots > Nodule | place: USA... | reverse complement strand
TTCATGTGAGCGTTTTTTTATTTCATAATTCTAAGTGCTCTTTCTTGTTAAGGGATTTTTGGATACATAAGCATGCATTTTGTAATATAGATATACAGAATAGAATTTTCTGGTTTCTGTTATCACCAGGCTCGACATTAAGTGTTTCTCATCCAACAAAGTTGACAAGCTGATATGGTTTTACATAGTACAACAGCTTTTCCCATAAAAAGAAGAACAGTTGAAGAGAATTTTCAAGTTTGTCAGATTCTTTTGTTCGAGTTTTTGATAAATAAACTATGTATACTAACCACGTTCATGTTCTAGTGATTTGTGACTAGGAATATATTCCTTTTACCTGGTGTGACTGCACACTTTTCTGTCCAAAATATTGATTCTTTTTTACTTTTACTATTAGGGTCCCTTGCCAAAAGAGAGGGGGCATCAGATTCACCATCAACGGCCACTCATACTTCAACCTAGTCCTAATCACAAACGTGGGAGGTGCTGGTGATGTTCATGGAGTTTCCATCAAAGGTTCAAGATCAAATTGGCAACCTATGACCAGAAACTGGGGTCAGAACTGGCAAAGCAACAGTTACCTCAATGGACAAAGCCTCTCTTTTAAGGTTACCACCAGCGAGGGACGCACCGTTGTCTCTTACAATGTTGCACCGCCAAGTTGGTCCTTTGGCCAAACTTTCAATGGCAACCAATTCGTTTAAACACATACCATGAAATTTTATTATTTAATACTACATTATGTCTTACAAGAATGGTTTAGGTTTAATTCTGTTCATCTTTAGTTTTTTCCAATACTGTATCTAAGTATATAACAGTAAAAGGAAGGAATATGATATAGGAGTTGAGTTATGAAGGACTTGTTTTAGGATGGTCCTAGGAATTTGAATTGTGTATGTTGTGTCTAGCATTTGAAAAGACAGAGTTTAGGTGGCAGGGATGAATGTTTAAAGTTGTTTGGTGTTTAGTGTGTGGTTTGTGTCGTGCACAAATTGAAAATGGAAAGCGTGGTGTTTTGCTAGCTTAGCAAAAGAGAATATAGAATAAGAAAGAGACAAAGCAATTTTTGCTTATAGGAAGCAAAACTTCATGTAGTTTAATGCATGTATGACATGTAAGGAATACAATTACGCTTCTCCTGAGTTCTAAGTGTTACTTTTAACCACTTCCTTTTTCTTCCTTGCTTAGTTATATTTTTCAATTCTGAGTGTTTAAATGTTGTGCCGATGTGGATTCGGATTAATCATTGGAAGTAGTTATTACATTGTTTATTCCTCAATTTCTTTATTTAAGGTTTGTGTACCCTTATTTTCCAATTTTTGTAATGGGTGTATGCATTGAGCTATTTTTTATGAATTCTCCATGATGGATCATGGACATCTAGTAACCCCAATACCCATTAACAAGAAGTCATCCATATAAAACAGAGAACCAACACAATAGCTACGATACAAATAGAATAAAGATCAAACCCTTAATATTTTCTCCCAAATAACGAATAAGAATGAATAGGTCTTTTTGGATTTCAATAATCATCAACTACCTTCCTATCTTTGAAAGTGTGAACTAATGGTGTGTTTGGGAGAGGCAATTTAAGAGAATAATTTATTTATTTGGAGAATTTGAATTTCTTTTAATTAAAATGACTTGTTTGGATGGAAAAATTAAAAAGAAATTGAAATTGAGGAATTCTAAGAAGGTATTTCAAATCACTAAAATAATAGAATTTGAAATTGAAATTCCACAATTTGTGAAATTCCTTATTGTTCAAGATTAGAGGTGTCAATTTGGTCCAGACGATCCAAATGATCTAGACGGGTCCGACCGGCCCGACAACCTTAACGGGTCGTGCTGACTTGACGAACCAGAAGAGCTTGATGACCCAGACAGGTCATGTTAGGCCAACGACCTAAACGAGTTAGGTCGGTCCGACAACTCAGACGAGTCAAGAAAGAGTGACAACCTTAACAACCCAACCAGCCTGACTACGCAAACGAGCCAAATCGGCCTAACGACCCAGACAGGCTTGGCTGGCCCAACGACCCAGACGGTCCTGGCTGGCCTGACGACCCAGACAGGACTGGTCGACCCGACGACCTAGACGGGTTAGGGCGGGCGATGACCCAAACATGTTGGGCCGAGATGACATAGTCTTAAATTCGTCCAAATTTGGCTGTGTTGACCTGGACCGAAATTTGGAAAAATTTGGTCAAGTCAGCATCAACTGAAATTTGGCCGAATGTGACCGAGTTGGCTCCAACCTAAACTTGATCAAATAGGACTGAGTTTACGTCGACCAACATTTGATTAAATTTGGTCAAGACAGCTCAATCAAAATTTGACCGAATTTAAATATTTTAAGTTGACAATTATATTTGTTATATTTTTTTCAAAATTTATATATTAAAATGAATATTATTAAAATGAAATTTTATCTCATAAGAGAAATTCAATTATTTTATCCAAACAAAAAATTGAAATGTAAGGTATTCCAATTACTTTATCCAAACATATTATTTAGAAAATGAAAGAAATTTAATTGCAAGAATTTCAAATGCAATGAATTTCAATTTTTTAGAATTAGTAATATGCTTCATCCAAACACAAGATAAAGGTATTTTTTTCTATCTCATTCACATTGCCAATTCTGTTAACTTTTACCGGAGTTTTTGTTTTTTTAAGAACAATCAAAAATACCAAATTAAAATAGTTGAGTTTTACTAATGTGATATCTAAATCAATAGTTGGAGTCATCAATTTATTTTTAAGAAAAAGATAGTTTGACACTACCTACTTTATTTTTATGTCATTTCATACAAAGTTTTAATAATAAAATATTATACTAACATAATAATACTAAATAAACAAAATATGATAATAAAATAATAATTTTTGAAAGTGTAAGTTAGAAGTAAGAGAAAATTTCCAACAATGTTAAAACTATCGATGCTCTTTCTTTTAAGGTTTAATTATTCCTTTGGTCATTGTTTTTGTCTAAAAATGTTAAAGTGGTCCTCTAATTCTCTTTAGTCTCATTTTGGTTCCGATTTTTGAAAAATCAATGCAATTTAGCCCTTTTTATTAAATTTCTTGAAACGGATCAATGATTTTTCATCAAAAAGTGACACTATGATTATGTTAATTACACTAACAAAACAAAGGAATTGAGGATTTGAAAGGTGAATAATATTTTGAAATGGGGATTTTTGTGTTTTAGGGTTTAACATTTTACAATGTTCTTAGGTGAGATGAAATCCCATGGTTGTTTAGTTCGATATGTTGGACCTAGGTGAAGGAATAGTGGATCTAAATTTTCAATAACATCTTTTACATCCTTATATATGGGAAGTAAACTTTATGGTTGTGGGGAAAAGTAGTTACTTCTTAAAGCAAGTACCGTGACGAATAATGGTAGAATGTTTTGGAGATGTTGAAATTGAGAAATATGTATGCAAAATGTTTCAATTGTGTGTGTGGTTTGTTTGTGTTATTTATGTACTATTTTTATTGTAGTTTGGAGGATCTTGTAACTATTTTCAATGAGTTGATGAAGTAGGAGCTGAATTTGAAGAAAAGGTAGCAACAAAAGAAGAAATTGGATGTGAGATCGAAAAAATAGTAGAGGAGTTGCTGAAAAAGCTTGCCAAGCTGGGGAGGAAATTAATTCTAGAGAGAAAGATGGACATATTAAGATGGTTTTTTTTTTCATTTTGTTTTGGGCATGTACAGTAATATTTTGTGTGATATTTGTGCTATAAAGCTATATTAAGGGATAATGTGCATTAAGAATGAAACTTTGTAAGGTGGGGTATAAAATATGGCCTTATCTAAGTGGAACTAAGTTGTATTGGTTGATATTGTTATGAACTATTTTATTCAAAGTGTGTCTGTTATTGTTATCAAATGTTGTTATGCTTGAAGTAACTTTTAGAGATGTAAACAATTTGGCCATAAAGAAGATTTTCATATTTTAACGTGGTGATTGTTAGCTGGATTAATGGCTATAATAAAAGCCCCTCTATACGTGTTCATTGTTATGTGAACTTATCTCAACTTATGACAAATTGTGAACTGGCTTAACACTTTCGTATGCTTCCCTTCATCTTAAATTTCTAAGCCTTCTTGGAAGGGCCTTATATGATGGAGCTAGAATTTCAAGTGTATTTATTTTAGGCCACATTTTTGTCCATTAATTAGAGAAATTTGTGGACTGTAACATGCCTCATAACACTACCTCTTATAATATCTTTACATAATACTGAGGTTGATCTAACCAATAATTGGTAGCAACAATTACATGTCTACAAGGTATCTCCACCAAATCCCAAAAGTAACAACTACAGGTGTGACTATTAAGGTCAGCTACAAATTTTTTCATGGTGAAACCTTGAGTAACCTTAAACTTAGCCTCTCTTGTTCAAACAATTATCCAATGTCCACTTTTTTCTACATCTCTATCTAGTCTTTTACTTGGTTTTGGCATAACATTTCCAAAATATGTTTATAACTTCTATCAAAGGTTTGCAAATCTACTCATGATATAGCACCTAATCCACTCAATCATTGTTATTATTGGTTTATTCCTAGTTATCAATATTCTATTATTGAAGGACTCAATTAAGTTGTTCATTAACAAGTCACACCTCAAATTTTTTAGGAATAAAAACTAACCATTCATACGCTTATAGATTTACCCCTTTCAGCTCTTGCATATTTGCTTCCCATGCTTGATAATATATAGACTTTATTGTTGTCATCATTAGATTTCTTATTAAAACACCACCAACAAAATTTTTCTTTTAATTTCTATGGAGATGTCTAAGGCAAAATTATGCTCCACTGCCCACAACCTTTCATAAAAAAATTGCATAAGTTTCTGCAATAAAAAGAAGATATTGGTAATTTGCATAATGACGCACGTAATTAATAGAATTTTAAGTTTTAAGTGTATTTGTTCTAGGCCACATTTGTTGTCCATTAATTGGAGAAATTTGTGGATTGTAATAGGTCTCATAACAATACCTCTTGTTTCGGGTGTAGGGACCAAGAGCCTACTAAGAACCTCTTCGATCTTACTCCTCTTCTTGAACTCTCCTCTTCTCACAACCGCAATAACTTCTTCTCCAAGAAATCCGCTTCCTCGCTCGATCGATCGAACAGGCGATCGGGGTACCTGTCTAAAAGGCTCTGATGCTTAAGTCAGTAGATGAACCGATCGGTGTATAAGTTTAACTACAGTAATAAATGCGAATTTAAGATCCTCACCAACCTACCTTTGGGCCCTATTTATAGTTTCCGGTGTGGGCCTGTGATTAGGGTTCCTTAATCACGGTCCAATGATCCTCTAATCAAGATTACTGACTTGTTTAACGTTAATTAACCCAATTAACTGGTATCGTTTAGCCGTTCGACCGATGGCCGCTTGACTAAGCTGATTATGTTCTTGATTTTAACAAGTGAATAATTAATGTTTATAACTGATTGACCGATGGTTATATATAAGGCGCTACACGAGTCAGTTAGGAGACTGATCGACTGATGGAGCCTTATAGGTTGGTGCGCGATCGACCTGGTGGCCGATCAAACGATTATTAGTGACTATAGATTTAATTAAATTTTAAGTCATTTACAAATTTAAAATATTTTTTATAGAGTTCTTCTTATTACTTTTTTTTTATTTTTTAAATATTAAAAAAATTATATTTTTTAATTAAATCTTATAATTTAAGTTTTCTTTTCTATTAATATCTTTTTAATGTATTATCCAAGTTACTCCCAAACCTCTTGTACAAGAAAATTCAGATATGTTGCATTAGGGTGTATGAACTTTTTGAACTTTGAACTTTTCTTTTAATGTTCAAATAAATAATCAAGCTTTTACTGTTCCCTCTTTAATCTTGATTTGCTTTCTAGAATATTATGAAATACAATACAAATTCATTGAAAGCAAACGTGAAACCTACCACACTTATAGTTTTTAATTATTTCCTTTGATAATGAAACTTTTAATTAGTAACAAAATCATTTAAAAACATGTATTAGAAATTTGTTGGTAGGAATAGGATTCTTCCTCCACCGAAGTAAACCATTGAGGTGGATATATCTTAGCGAGAATCCACCCTAATGGCAAGCCACGGAGCCAGGTGTCTATCAACGGTTGGGTGAAGGTGATATTTCAACCCTTCTCATCCATCATGCCACGTGTCAGTCATCGACCCCACAGAATCTTGTCCTAGCCAACAACAACGAAGAAATGGATTTGTGGATATATCACTTGATAAAGGGATAAGCCAGAAACGCTCCTGAACCGTGCGATCTAAAAAATCGTACAAATCAACGGCGGAACGCCAATAGAACATGCGAACCACAAGAATGACTCCGAAAGGAAAGTAATACCTATGAAATAAGACTAAGCCATGCACAAAACAAAACCACCACATTCTCCCGTCTCTTTTCCACTGCCACTGCCACTGTCATCAGCATGGCCACCGTCACCACCCAAGCCTCCGCCGCCATTTTCCGGCCATGTGCCTCAAAATCTAGGTTTCTGACCGGGTCTTCCGGTAAACTGAACCGGGAAGTGAGTATGAGGCCAATGGGGTGTCCTCCTTCCGCGTCTTTCAAGGTTGAAGCCAAGAAAGGAGAGTGGCTACCAGGCTTGGCTTCCCCAGCTTACCTTAATGGCAGGTAAGTGCAAATTATGTACATTTTTATGTATCTGTTGTTCTTTTTTCCGATGAAAATGGATTCATAATGATTAACCGGTGTTTTGTGGTACTGATAGTCTTCCCGGTGACAACGGGTTTGACCCTCTGGGGCTTGCCGAGGACCCAGAAAACTTGAAGTGGTATGTTCAAGCTGAGCTTGTGAATGGGCGCTGGGCGATGTTGGGTGTTGCAGGAATGTTGCTTCCTGAGGTTTTCACGAAAATTGGAATCATCAATGCCCCTCAATGGTATGATGCAGGGAAATCAGAGTACTTTGCATCATCCTCCACCCTCTTTGTGATTGAGTTCATCCTGTTCCATTATGTGGAGATCAGAAGATGGCAAGACATCAAGAACCCTGGCAGTGTGAACCAAGACCCCATCTTCAAGCAATATAGCTTGCCCCCACACGAGTTGGGATACCCTGGAAGTGTCTTCAACCCCTTGAACTTTGCACCAACTTTGGAGGCCAAGGAGAAGGAACTTGCAAATGGTAAATGCTTTATTCTCTCTTAATCTCTTCATTTGTTTGTTCTTTCTGTAGAACTGTGTTGTGTAGCTGACCTTGTTAATTTGGTTGTAATCTGTGTAGGGAGATTGGCTATGTTGGCGTTCTTGGGATTCATAGTTCAACACAACGTGACAGGGAAAGGACCGTTTGAGAACCTCTTGCAGCACCTCTCTGACCCATGGCACAACACCATCATCAACACAATTCGTGGCTACTAAGTTTGTATCCAATGACATGATGATAAAAGCCTGTGTCCCTCTCGTGTAATCCTAAATGGGTGAATTTTGAGACAGATTTGGGCATGATTGTAATGATCCTTCTATTTTCATGTACAGAGGAACTGAGATGGTTTTATATATTGTGGTTTAGATTCAAGTCGGTTAATCAGTATTTAAGCATCATATTTTTTAAGAAAATCGAAATTCGAATACAGTATTTCCCAACTATGTAAAATTGAATTCCAGATTTTAGAGAATTTTAATTTAAACTTGGATCACTAGATGGCATATCATAACTCTATAGCATGATCTATAAGTCTGTTAACACTTCTGAAATATTTTTATGTGGGCAAACTCTAGCACTACAAGTCTTGTAGAATAGATGTAGTTTGTTAACACATCTATCTGGTGGCTAAAACTAAATTTAAATCCCAACACAAATGAAAATTACAACTAATTCTAGATGCTATTTTTGTACGGGGTAGGTATTCCATAAACTAATTTCTAAAATTAACAATTCGTGGTGACCATATATTCTTACAAAATATATTTTTGGGAAATCAAGTTTTGGCTTATCTATCTTACTGATCAACACTTTACTCGAACTAACCTCAAATTTCATCTTAATTTCTTCTTTTTATGGAGGCAATTGATCATTCGTGTAAGGCTATCATATTCTTGTGTCTTCATGTTTTCATATTCGTATATCTAATACTATATACAATTGAGAACTAACAAATGAAAAGTTTTTGAATAAACTAATATTTCTAAACAATTTCCATTCAAAATTTTCTTTCTACGAGCAATAAAACACATACGTGTCATTCACTCAGAATTTTGCAATTTCAAAAAACAAATAAAAAAAAAGTTTAAATTCTCTCACATAAACCTATATTCTTCCATCTCTCGACCTAAACCTACCATTCTATCATTCTCTCACAATTTCATCTTCTTTGTTCTCTGTTCCTCTCACTCTCTACCAACCCCAACCTATTTTGTCTCTCTTTCTCACTCACACAGAATACCATTCTCTGGCCAACACAACCTCTTCAGCTTCACTTCTCTCTTTCTCACTCACTCATTCTTATATTTTCTTATTTTTGCTTTTTTACAAGTCTTCATCTCTCTCTCTCACTAACACATTCAAATATCTTCTTCTTTTTGCTTTCTTTCTAAGTACAATTTTTGTTGAGATGAATGGAATGAGGAGAAGATGGGTCAGAAGCAAGACTCTGAAGAACAAAATTGTGAACAAGATTTAATTTTTTTCGTTGCAGAATGACAATGGTATGTAAAGTTTTGATTTTTACTCAACTTTCGGTTATTTTTATCTTTCTCAATGAAAAAAATCATTTTCTTTCTATTTTGCTTTTATCTAACTGAATTTTGCGCTGATTCTAACTTTATTTTGGTTGAAATGGATGAAATATCTGAAAAACACAATAAAGGTACGAAATTTTTTACTTTAGTGGATCTTTTCTTCTTCTCTAAGATTTGAATACTTTTTGTATATTTTTCTTTTATTTCTTTCATGAAGGAAGGTTTTCTAGTAGATCTATTTGAGACAACAAAGGTATAATTTTTTCATCTTCTCTCAGATGTTTTCTGCTTCTACCAGATTAAGTACTTCTATATGTCTTTTTTCCTGTGATGAATGAAGCTTTTATTTGAGATGAATGACAAGTTTGAAGAAGACAACAAAGATACAAGCTTTTTTTCTTCTCTTGGATCTTTTGTGCTTCTACCATTTTTATGTATTTTTTTCTCTAATGATTTAATGTTTTCTTCTTTTGGAGGATTTTATCTGTGTCTAGAAAATGACAATAATGAATTTTTTTCTTTCATATGAATGAATTGCTCGAAGAAGACAACAAATGTACAATTTTTTCTTCTTTCATACAAAGGTGGAATCTTTTTAGAGGAATGAAGGTTTGAAGAACACCATAAAGGTACAAGCTTTTTATCTTCCAACTTTTGTCAAATATTTTCTTCTTCTACTAGATATAATTTCTTTTCTGGAAGATGGATGATTTGTTTGAAGAATACAACAAAGGTTGGCTTTTTTTAGTCATGAAGGAAGGTTTTGTGTTAGATCGATGATTTGTTTCAAGAATACAACCAAGGTATAAACTTTTCTTCTTCGCTGGAATCTTTTCTTCTTCAAACAGATTTTAGTACTTTTGTATTACTTTGTTTTTATGATCGATGAAGGTTTTCTTTCATATGAATGACGTACAAGTTTCTAAATGGATGAAGTGTTTGAAGAATAAAACAAAGGTAGAAACTTTTGTTCTTCTGTCTACCAGATCAAAGTATTTTTGTATTTGTTTCTTGGTCTGTTGAATGAAGGTTTTATTTCAGATGAATCAACTGTTCAAAGAATACAACAAAGGTTGGCTTTTTTTCTGTCATGAAGGAAGGTTTTTGCTAGATCGATGATCTATTTCAAGAATACAACCAAGGTAGAAGCTTTTCTTCTTTTCTAGAATCTTTTCTTCTTCAAACGGATTTTAGTACTTATGTATGACTTTTTTTTTTTGTGATCAATGAAGGTTTTCTTTCATATGAATGTTCTACAAGTTTCTAGATGGATGAAGTGTTTGAAGAATATAACAAAGGTAGAAACTTTTGTTCTTTTGTCTTCCAGATCAAAGTAAGTATTTATGTATTTCTCTTTTGGTATGTTGAATGAAGGTTTTATTTTCGATGAATCAACTATTTGAAAAAGACAACAAAGTTTATTCTCTACAAGTTTTACCTCTTCTACAACATGTATGTATTACTTTTGTTTAAAATGTTTCATTTGAAAAATGTTATATAATGATTGGATCTAAAGCTATTTTTTCTATTCAAAAGGTTTAATTCGAAAAAAATTATTTAATTTAATCATTTATTACGCAATCAATTTTAATAAATTGTGCATAAGTGCAAGAATTCTCTTTATTTGCTAAGGATATGCAATCAATGTGAATCATCATGCTGGTTGTACATTTGTGATTGTTGGAACATTCATAATGAGCATTTATATTTGAGTGCATTTATATTTGTGAATCTATAACTTTTATTAAAAATAATTTTTTTATATTTATTTATTTAACCATAATCTTTGTTATTTAATAACTCGTGTAAGTGCAAGATATGCAATAAAAAGGACTTAATGAGGTATTTTTGCAACAGTGGACTTTCAACTATTGTGCGCCATGGACCACTAGGCGAAGTCCAACGTAATTTAGTGATAACAACAACATTTGTGAAGATAGGTCGTGGTTGAAAAATTTGTGTGTCTTTGGTTCACTAAAGGAGAAGAGTTATGTTATTTTCGAAGTTGATAGTGAAAAAACAAGCATGCATGTAAAAGTTCTTTATAATCTACCATTGCATTGTTTTAATATATGTAGTTTATTATTGTTCAAATTATAAAATTTGTAAGTATTTTTCCTTCAAATTTTTGAACTAAAAATGTTTTTGTGCAAAATAGTTTACAAAAATATTGGTAGCAAATTCTTGCAAACCATTATTCATAGCAAAATTTGTAAGTGTTTCCTAAGAAAATTTTTTAGAAGGAAATTGGTAGGAAATGTGTGATTTTTTAGCAGTGAATCCATTAAAAAGAACACACAAATTCATTTACTCATATTCATTCAAATTCATCTTCACACTCTCCTTCAAATTCATCTCTTTAAATGAACACACCCTAAGTGCAATTAGACCAAACACGAGGCTAAAAAGTAGCATGACATGTGTACTTATCTTTGTCTTTGACTCAAGTTGCTTATACTAATATAGTACATGTCAAACTTATAAATGTTCATTTTATGCTTGTAGGAAATATTCGTTTTTTCATTCATTTGTGGGGATTAGAGATGACAAATAAATCCACCCTAGTGGGTATTGTCCGAACTCATTCCCGTTTTGATGGGAAATCCCCGCATTGACTGGGTATGGGTATGGAGAATCCCCGACTTTTTCAATTGGGTATGGGGATGTACATATCCCAGCCATGATACATGTCCCCGCCATATCTCCATTCCCGTTTAAATTATTAAAATCTTCACAATTAATTAAGTAACCCTATATATATATATATATACTTTCTATTTTTTATTTCTTCTAATTATTTGGTTT
>Ga0209389_1004576_pt1 | contig 11561 bp, 4 predicted proteins | sample CowpearedBW_FD_187526 | JGI IMG/M metagenome (GOLD analysis project Ga0209389, IMG submission 187526) | Root nodule microbial communities of legume samples collected from California, USA - Cow pea red BW (SPAdes) (version 2) | ecosystem: Host-associated > Plants > Roots > Nodule | place: USA... | reverse complement strand
AATGGTTTGACAAGCTCAAGTCCACTCTTATTACTTCTCTTGGTTTCCACTCCACTAAATCTGATCCCTCCTTATTTTTTTGCCATCAACATGATCACATTATTTACGTCTTGGTCTATGTTGATGACATTCTTATCACTGGCACCTCTACATATTTTATTCAATAACTTACTCATCAATTGAATGCCACTTTCTCCCTCAACCAACTTGGCTGTCTTCTTGGGTATTGAGATTAGTTATTAGTCTCCCACTTTAGTAGTTTTCACTCAAGGCAAATATATTTGTGACCTCTTGCACAAAACGATGATGATTGAGGCCCACTTTGTCTTTGCTCCTATGTCCTCTTCTTGCAAACTCTCCAAGGGTGGCTCGACATCATTTTCGATCCTACACTATATCGCTCTGTGGTTGATAATTGCAATGAGGTTCTGAATAAAATGTTGAGGAGGTAGAGTGGAGGATGAATTTTAGGAATAAAATATATTGATTGTTGGTGATGATTGTGTGACAGGCCAAGAAACTTCTCGAACGTGGAATTTGCTTTTAGAGGTGCAATTTGTTTGGGACTAAATTTATAATTGATCTATTTTTGCATAATTGGTATTGATTTTACTTGTTATTGCATTAGTTGATGAGGTAGAGTAGCCCTGAACTATGATGTAGTTTGCTGTTATTATATAGGTTTGCCTCATTGTTAACATCTGTAAAAACCTTGGCTGCACTTTTTTGTTTGCAGTGTTTTGGTTCACAGTAGTGGGGTGAATGGTGGGCACTACTATGCTTATATTAGGCCAACGCTATCAAACCAGTGGTACAATCTTTATAATCTTTCAGTATTTGTATATGTATTATAAATTAATGTTCATCTTACTATTCCTTGTGCACTTGTTTATTGTTATTAAACGAGGAATGTGATGAAATTGATTATTATCAAAGGGTAATATTTGCCACTATGAAACAGGAAAATCAGAGTCATATGTTTAAAAGAGCTTTTCTGTTGTGAATTATGTTTTTAATCACTCTTGTAAGTCTATTATTTGTAATCATTCAATGTACAGAATGTAGGGGAACCTAATAAGGATGATGACGAAGATTATCCCTAACATAGCTGTACATATTTCTTTAAGTACTAAGATCAAACATATCTTTTACTTGTAATGACATCTTACCGCTCTAGTGATGCTAGAACAGTAAACATCACTATTTAATCTCTTCAACTCATTCAATTTCATTATTATCATTTATTCTCTTGGAAGTTTATCATGTTGGTTAAATCTAATTTTTAGACGTTTGAAGGTGTTGTTTATAATTCACTTAATGTTGTATGTTAGTGGAAAGTTAACTAAGTCAGTCCCTTTGTACTATAACTAGTATGCTGTTATATGATACACAAAATTGTGAAATAAACTTTCAGGCTCAGCACGCATGTCATTTGTGCTGTTACTCTCTCTCTCTACCCGCATTTCTTCTCTGTTTTGTGAAGTGTGTTCAGTGTGTTTTAATAGGAGATCCATGGTGGATGTCTTGTAAATTGATGATCAATGTATTTTGGGTGATATAGGGATTTATTATGGTTTTCTAAGATTATTTAGATGATTTATTGGGTGTCAATAACCAATATTTTATTTTTCTTTGTGATATGGTAGTATAAGAGACCATTGATATTTTATTTCCATTTTTATTCACTCGTTGCTTCTTTTTCAATTATGTCTTTTTAATATTGGAATTGTCAGTCAGTTGCTGGTGCATTCACATATTAAATATTTTCTTTTACAATGATCTTTTTTTTGCTAAAATCAGATTACGATCATAGTTTTAACATCTACACAGTATATAGCTGTGTAAGTCCGCCTCGGGGCTGATTAGTTGGTAAAAGTTTCATCAACTATGTTTATGGTTTTTAGATATAATGCTTGTTTGAAAGAGTCTGTATCTTGACCACACACTTTGATGTATTTATATGGAATTAGAGGAAAACATAACTTGCTTGTGTTTGTGATCCAACCTTAAAAAATACTTGCATCAGGTTTAAGTTTGATGACGAACGGGTAACAAAAGAGGTTGAAAAGAGGGCTTTAGAAGAACAGTATGGTGGTGAAGAGGAGGTAGTATTTTGAAAGCCTTTGTTGGGCTTGTGTTGTATATTTTTTCTTTCTATTCTTTTGACTTGGTGTTTTTATTTTCCATGCCAGTTTTTCTTTGCTTCATTCTACTTTTCTTTTGTCAACAGTTACCTCATACTAATCCAGGGTTCAACAACTCGACCTTTAAATTTACAAAATACTCAAATGCATATATGCTTCTTTATGTACGGGAAAGTGACAAGGATAAAATAATTTGTGATGTGGATGAGCATGACATTGCTGAACACCTTAGAGTAAGATGTTTGATTCATTGACGTTATATATATTTTTTACCTTATTTGCATTTGTTACTTAATTATCGTTATTTTTGAAAATTTTATCTCCTTGTATATGTGATAACCCCTTTATATTTTAATTGGTCAATTTTTGTGTTCATCCATTAATTTGAAATCTAATATTTAACAAAAATGTTGATGTGGTGTGTAGTAGAATGCTCATGGATGTGCTAATGTGGTAGTTGCAATAGTGTTGTATGATGATACAAAGCCATGGTAGTTGAATCGTGAATTATATCACAAATTGGAGAACTTCTTTATTGTATTGTGAATCATTTCGTATTGTGAATCATAAGATTCATAAACGTTTTGAGAGTCACATTTTTGGTTGCAATGATAGTTTCCATAGTCTTTTTTTAGTGCAGTAGTAGTTTTAGTGGAAGTCACATTTACTAACTGGGGTATAACATTTTTTAAACAAAATGGACTAAAATTTAGGTTGGAAGTCACATTTACTAACTCCTAGGTTGTCTGTCATTACTCACATATGCACATGAGGCTGGCTTTGAGGTCATGCCACTGCCAGGTACTATGAGACTCGCCACTGAGGGTGGCCATCGAAAGATGCGTCATTGTCGTGAAGTCTGACTGCTTATTATGCTTGTAACTGGAAGGGATTGCACTGCGAGTTACCACGACAAGAGGCGCCATTGTGAGATTCACTGCAACAAGAATCTCCATCGTGGGAGGTGCCATCGTGTGTAACATCACTGCCCTTGGATGCTACGATTTGGGGAATATGAACACGATACTAGTGAAAAAACGAGTCTTCAAGCGATTCGTATTGTATAGTACGATTCGTATAGTAAATCGTACGATACTTACTACTACGTACAAAATTGATACATTGATTTATTATTCTCAGATTTGGAGGAATATCATTGTACTTTATTGTGTCGATTATGAGGTCATTAGACCTATAAATAAACGAGTCTGCAAGTTGTTAAGGAAATATGGAACACTACTTCTAAGGAGGCAAATCCCTTTGATTATGAATTGTTTCTAAGTACATAAACCTAGTATTAATAGTGAAATACAACTTTGACCGTGATAAATAATTAAATTTCAACTAGGATAAATTATAAAGTTTCCTAAAATACACAATCAGCACTACGATTTTGATATTCTCTTGAAGCTCTGAGAAAGTGTTTTCTCCATTTCTAGCTTGAATATAATTCTTTCAAAGTTAATGCAATTCATCCCTTTGGTGATTTTGTTTGCAAGTTGACTCTGACTAGATACATGGGAGAGCAAATCAAGCCACTGTCTAGCTGTTCCTTAATAAAATGTTTGTCCACTTTTAGCTTTATCATGTTGCAGTGGGTGGTGGGCTATACTAATTATAAATTTATTGTCACAATATAACCTCCTAAGTTCCTCCTACTTTATCTTCAAGTCTTCCAATATAATCTTTAGCCATAGAAGTTAACATAATCTTTGGGCATTGTTTGAAATTCTTGTTCAGCACTTAATCTAATTACTAAATTTTGTGTTTTGCTTTCCAAGTCATTAGATTTTCACCAAGGAAGTTGTAATATTCAGTTGTTGATCTCCTACCCTGCATAATCTGCATTTGTATATGCTTTAAAACTTATACTGTTTTGTTTTGTTGAATAACATGAAATTAGTTTTAGGGATTAATTTTCCTTGTGTAAAACATACATACACAAACGATAGTTTATTTATAGTGATAATGGGCCAAGCCCAGAAATACAGAATGGGCTGGACTCAACTACTAGGGAAAATACTACATTATCTAAAACTCTCCCTTAAGCTGGTGCATATAAATCGTTATGTACCAAGCTTGTTACAAAGATAGTCAATTCTAGGTCCTCGAAGAGACTTAGTGAAATTGATAACTCGAGTTGACAAACTCAGTCTTGATGTCTCTTGATAGAATTTTTCTCGAATGAAATGACAGTCAATTTCAATGTGTATGGTCTTCTCATGAAAGACAGGATTAGAGCTATGGGTGTTTCAACTAATCGTTTGAGAAAGGCTCCCCCTTATTAAGTAGAAGTTTGATATTAGGATCTATGGGTGTTTCTACAACTTTAGAATTCATTAACCCAATTTCCTCCAAAATATCCAATGCATACTTCTTCTGAGATATGACAATAACACTGTTGGATTGTGCTACTTCAATACCTAGGAAATATCTGAGTTTTCCAAGATTTTTGATTTGAAAATGGCAACAAAGATATTGCTTTAAGAGGGAGATGCCAAGGTAGTCACTTCCTGTGAGAATAATTCATCAACATATACTATTAAGTAGATACATCCAACACTGGAGTGACAATATAAAATTGAATGATCCGTGTCACTGCGACACATGCCAAACTATTGAACAACACTGCTGAATTTTCTAAACCAAGCACGAGGAGACTGTTTCAGGCCATATAAATATATGTGAAGATGACATAAATTCGAAGATCATTCAACAAACTGAGTAGGAGTGATAAACTGAGTTTCGATATTTGTTTAGTTCAATTCTTAAGCTTATTAGGATCCCATAATATTCTCCAATAGAAAGAGTGCATTGTTTGGCACCAAAGATTTTACTTTCTATTGAAAGTACAAAATCTTGTCTTTTATTTTTTGTTTTATTACAAAAAAAAAAAAGGAAATGTGAACAGTGTTGTGAATAATGCTATTTCAAATGAGATGCAGACTGAGAGGAAAGATCTAAATAGGGCAGTTTTAGACAACCTTAGTGTGACCTCTACCGTGCAAGCAGTGGCAAGAATGGTAATCAAATGCCTGTTAGTGTGTGAATCTTGCACAAGAGAAAGGATACATGTGCAGACACATGCTTACTATATTGGTGGCTAAACTTTGGGAATTGGACAATGAAAGAGCAATGGGGTTTTGGTGTGATTACCAATTAGAATGTAGGATCTAGAAGTTGGGACTGACTGACAACTAAGCAAAAACTAGGAGCCCTTTAGGCAACTTAAAGAAAAATAGGAAATGGGTGCACTTCACACAACCATAGAAGAGATGAATTGCAACTAAGTCAACGAATATGATTTGGAAACGGAGACTCAGATATCAGGAGTTGTGGTGCCAACTTGAAAAAGGGATAGATATCTAAGAAAAAAGGTTCAATATTGTTCATGGAAAAAACTCTAGAATTTGAGACTAAAGACTCACTTGAAGAAGAGGAAGTTGACTGATTTGTGAAATTTGATTTAATTCTTTGTGGAGCTGTAAGAATAAAAGAATTAGGATGATGTACTTTAGGAATGTAGGCAAAAACAAAAAGTAAGTTAGAAAGAGGATGAGGATAGGAAAATCTATGCTCATTAATGATTATGCATTTAGTAATGAAGACTATGTCAGTCGGAGATAAACATATATATCCTTTGTGATTGTTGGAATTCCTTAAAAATCATGCTCAATTGATCTATACTCAAGCTTGGGAGCATTATAAGGTCTAAGAAAAGGAAAGCAAACCCACTTAAAGACCTTGAGAAAATTGTAATCTAGGCAGATTTGAAATAAAGTAGTGTAGTGAGTGACAATTTGAAGAGGAACAATAGGTAACCTATATGTGAGGTAAACAATAGTAGTGGAGGGATGATCCCAGAAGTTCAAGGGAGAGATGCTTGACAAGAAGAGAAAAGTCCATTTCAACTATGTTTTTGTGTTTTCTTTCAACAACATCATTTTGGTGGTGAATGTGAGGACACGACAAATGATGAATAATGCCTATTTCTTTGAGGTAGCTAGTAAAGACATGAAGTTCACTTCCCTAATTAGACTGCGAAGCTCTGTTGCATATATTAAATTCCAGTTCAACCATATGTTAAAATTGTTTAAAAATAGTTAAGGCATTAGATTTACTTTTATGAAGATATATCACGTGAAACGTGATTAGGCATCATCGAAAGATATCTAATAATAAAAATTGCCATGAGAATTAGTGGGTCTTGGCATTGTTGTTAAAATAGCAAGTAAGATTGCAAACTCGCATGATCTTGCGAGTTTGGATCACTAAGCGAGTTGATGCGATGGATGGATTGTAAAAGGTGTGGATCAGAGCGAGTATGCGAGGATGGTCACTGAATTGGGGATCGTGGGCCTTGTCAATCCTTCTAGTCCTATGATTGATCCAACCCATGAGAAGCCTAACACTTTTACATTTTTTCTACTAGCATTACCTTCACATACATATTAGAAGGAGAAGACTTTTCAAGAGTGATTACCGTCGTCAACACCATAGTCCTTGATGCTCACTGGCCTCATGGCTAGCGATGCTATGTTCTTCTACTGTTTATTTCTCTCACCACCTTAGGGTTCCTTTTACTAATATTGTTGCCTTCATGGTTATCTACTCTAGGGTTAACCCTTAAACCTGTAAGAGTTTACGAGTCCAATGGTGGCTCACGAGTGAACTCGTGTGTAGACTCATTTTTAAGTTAACTCGGATCAAACTCACTGGACTTAATACTTATTTGCGAGTCAGAGGTTGAGTGAATAAGTGTGGAAGAATAGGTCACAACAACTTGGGTCCTTTCATTTAAGCACGATTTAGTTTTCGTGTTTCATACTAGAATCTTCGCCTTTTAGATCTGGTCATTGTTGGCATGCCTCTCATCTCTTCTCACCTTGGCTCAAAATTCAGTTTTGCCCTCACTGGTCTCACATTCACACCTTGCATTCAGTCCTCGCTATTGCATCGTTTCATCTCGCCTTGAGTCAGCTCGTTGTTGCCTTGCTTTGCAGTTGCCTTGTTGTGGTGTTCAGGCTCATGCTCGTCGCTTCTTCCTTCTTCAATTTAGCCTTTTAATTTGTGTTTCAATTTGGGGTTTTACTCTTCATAATCATTTATGTGGTTTAATTTAGTTGGGGTACTATTTTGGGCTTTTATTTTGTGTACGGTATTGTTTTTAGGTTTTTTTTCTTGCTGCAGCCTATCAGTTTTCTTCCTATACCCTATCGAGGCTTCCAAATATTTTAATCTGAAAATGGAGTGGGTGAGTACCGAGAAAATGTTTTCGAAATTAATTTAGTTTGTTCCGGAAAGCAAAATCTGGAAGTGATAAGTTAATGTAGAATTGGTATAAAAATAATTATTTGTTTTTATTGAACTGTCGCACGAAATAGACTCTTACGAGTTGAGTTAATGGACCTTCCACGAGTCTACGTTGACTCTTGAGTTTGATAACCTTGGTTGTTTTGCTGGAAGCTCGAGTTTTGAATGTACTAATCTGAGATGTGAATTATATGCATCATCTGACATGACACAACATTATTATAACATTATAGCAATTAGAAACAATTAAAAGTATATAATATGATAAACTAATAATAATAATAATACTTCAATAAAAAATTACAGAAAGTTATTTATAATATCATATAATAATAAATTATTATATCATTTATAAATATTTTAATATTTTTTATCTAAAGTAAACTCTTACGAGTTTACGATTCGAGTTTACAAAGCTCTCACGAGTGTCCGTAAACTTTTGAGTTTAACAACCTTGGTTGTAGGTGTTTAATAAAACAGATACTATTTGGCAGAAGCAAGTACAACATGTTGAGAATAAGATAGGATTGCAGGTTTGTTATAGAATGAAATTTAAAGACAGTACCTAAAAATACAGTTATAAGGTAGTTTTTTCAGCTTAGTGTTTAGGGGCTAAGGGTGGCAGTTTTGAGAATTGGGTTTTGTAGCTGGAATAATCTAGTGGGAAGGATAGGGCTCCTCTGATCTTTTGCTGTATGACTGGTGAAATTAGAGAAGTTCAGATTTTCTTTTCTTTGTTCTTCTCTGAGGATAATATTGATTCCTAACAGTTTCACTAACCAATAGTCTAATAGAACCACTTCTGTAATGAATGAACCAAAGTTGGACTATTAATGAAGTGGGATGATCGTATTTGGTAAAAAGTTTTCAAGGGAACAAATTTCTGAAATAATGATAATAGAGGGTAAAATCTAAGCCCATTTTTTATTCATATTTTCAATGTAAAGATACTCCCTTTAAAGGTTCAACTGTACATTTTAGATGAGATTAAAGAGAGAACAAGAGGAAAAAGATCTGAAGAGGAAGGAGAAGGCTGAGGCTCATTTGTACACCATCATAAAGGTACTCTACTTTATTTCTATTATTTTTGCCCCCTTCATTAAATGCTCTGTAAGATGAGAATAAATACCAAGTTATTTATTCATCGGTTTCAGGTTGCTCGTGATGAAGATCTGCGTGAGCAGATTGGAAATGATATATTCTTTGATCTTGTGGATCATGATAAAGTTCGAAGTGTTCGTATTCAAAAACAAATGCCTTTTTTAGTTTTCAAGGTATGAGCTATGGTTTATTTTGTCATATGCAATAACCTTGGTCCATGTATATTTTTTCTAGAATTAAGGTAGTGTTAGAAATTACACACACACATCCACACATATGCAGTTATATTGTCATGGATGTTATTTCTGTTGTTTTAGGGTTTTAGTGTCATACAGTTCCTTGCTGAATAAGTGTTTTTCAGCGTAGAGTTGCATTATGTTCATTGGGTTCTTTCTCATATTGAAATTGATGATTGTCCTATTTAACATATATTATACCACAAACTAATTTTTATTTTCAATTTACTTTGAATCTTTCTGACAACAAATTTATCAGGAAGAAGTTGCCAAGGAATTTAGTATACCCATCCAGTATCAACGTTTTTGGTTGTGGGCAAAGCGCCAAAACAACACATACAGGCCAAATAGAGTACTGACACCTCAGGAAGAAGCACAATCGGTAAGTACTGAAAGGACTTCCACTGCTGTTTTCATATATAGCTGGGTGGCTGGCATGTTTCTATTAGCTTAATGTTAGGTAGATTAAATTGATTTATAAGCTTAGTAATTAGTGATTTTGAATACTGATCTATCTGTTTTCTTTAATAATGTGGATGCTTGTTTAGGATACTCCAAACGTGTCCCTAAATGTGTAATGTTTGCAAAATTCAAATGTAGATATATTTTTTATGTCTGGTAATATATAATAGGAAAGACTCGTAGTTATCAATAAATAGTGTGCTATAGGTGTGGAGTGGAGTGACCAGTGCTTCGTGACTAATATTGTTTAATGTTTTTCAGTTCTGGTGGTAGCAGCTGCTTTCTTGGCAAATTGTCATAATAGCAGCTGTTACCTTGGTGGGAAAAATTTATTCTTTACTTGCCTGTTTTCTGAGTTATAGAATCCATTTGTTTGTTGCTCAGTTTTTAATATTTTTGTTATTTGGGTTGATTTTATTTTCCAAAACAATTAGGGTTTATGCTATGATCCAAAGAACACCCTGTGACCTCTAGTTTGTTTTCAGCTACTGACCTCGATGCATCATTGTTGAGTCACACTGGCCTCTGTTCTCCCTTTGGTCTGTGCTGATGAATACTACTTTGTTGTCTGTTCATGCATCACAACAATTCCATTAGTGTCTTGTCTGTTTGCATCCGTAGCTTCCGCGTGTCTGTTTTATTTAATTTCATGCAGCTCTTCTCGTTTTACTGTTAATTAAATTTGTATATTTTGTTATCTTTCCCCGTCTCTCTTTTGGTCTTTATGAAGTGTTAAGGTATGTAATGTCGTCTACTCACCCAAAAAATCTAATGTATGCTGTTTTTATCTAAATTTTATTTTTATTATTTCATTCCTGTGTTCTTATTCTATTAATTATGGAGCTGCCATTTATTTATGAGTATTTATCTATTTTTCCCATTTTTTTTAAATCATTCCTGTTTATCTCATATCTACAATCTTTAGTGTAGAGGTTATTGCACTATCTGCTGTCCCAAAAATAATGCTACTGTATTTGGCCACTCCGTATGTGTGGTGGGGAGGGGGCTGGTTTAAAATCTTTTCAGTGTTATCTTCTTTTGACTTTATTTTTTTAAATGATAGAGCTTTTAACTATAATTTTAGAGATGTAAATGTAATATTATAAATGTGACGTGTTTATCTTATGAGGAGTGCTAGTAATATACTCTCTAACACACTCTTTCTACCACACACTCTTTGTAATTTATTGAAGAGTACAATATCAGGAAAGGGACATTAAAAGAGTTGGGAAATCCACTAAAATTAGTTTTTTTTTTTTTTTCCATTACATTTCAGCCAATAGTGGAGGGTGTTTTGAAAGAATGTGTTCGAGAGTTTGTTGCTAGCATTTCTCTTATTTTTTAAGACAAACGTTTTTCTATTTTATGGAAGTTCGAAAACATAGTATTCTTTCTTTCAAAATTTTATTTGATTATTTTATCAATATTTTTGTACTAATGATTTATATGATTTGTTTGTGCTGTGGTGCCCTTAACTGTTGTAGGTTGGACTCTTAAGAGAAGTTTCCAATAGAGCAAATAATGCAGAGCTGAAATTATTTTTGGAACTAGAAATGGGGAAGGTAATGTTCTTCTGGTAATTTAATCTTCCTGATTAGTGTTGTGGTGATCACTACGTATTATATATTCTTCCATCCCCTTCTAAGTGAGTCACAACTGACATGGATATATTACCTGCACCTTGCACAATGAATCAGGATTTGCAGCCTATTCCTCCTCCGGAGAAGTCAAAAGAGAATCTCTTGCTTTTCTTTAAACTTTATGAACCTTCAATTGAAAAGCTTAGGTGCGTGCAATTCCTATTACTTATCAGAGGTAAATCTACATTTTATTAATGAAATGTTTATTCCTTTCTTTCATCAGGTATGTTGGACGGCTCTTTGTGATGTTCAGTGGAAAGCCAGTAGATATATTGGTAAAACTAAATGAAATGGCTGGATATGCTCCTGATGAAGAAATAGACATGTTTGAGGTTAGTCAATCTTCATCTCATGAGCAGTTAGGCAATGGGGTGCAATAATTGGACATCAGGTCTTTATTTTCTAGAAAATTGAATAGTTAATAAGAATATTCTAATTTGATCTGATTTGGAATGATTAGGGTTAGAATCAGATTTTCTGGTTTGACTACTTTGGGTCAATGTAAAATCTCTCTGTATGAGAGAAAACAGAGAAAAAATTATCAGAAAGAGAATAGAATTACTATTGCATTGAAAGAAAAAGAAGATACAAGCTGAGCGTAGATAGAGGTTACAACAGTAACAAACTAATCACAGAAGAAAAACAGATAACAAACTAACATTTAT
>Ga0209389_1004571_pt1 | contig 11562 bp, 9 predicted proteins | sample CowpearedBW_FD_187526 | JGI IMG/M metagenome (GOLD analysis project Ga0209389, IMG submission 187526) | Root nodule microbial communities of legume samples collected from California, USA - Cow pea red BW (SPAdes) (version 2) | ecosystem: Host-associated > Plants > Roots > Nodule | place: USA... | reverse complement strand
AACGACTTCTATCAGATATCCTTGAAACAGAAAAGGTGAAGGTTTGTAGCATTTATTGGGGAAAAGCTATGATCAAGAAAATGCTTTGCAAAACAAGAGTACTTGTTGTACTCGATGATGTGAATACAATTGAACAATTTAAGGCACTATGTGGAAATGGCAATGGGATGGTTCAAGGAAGTGTAATAATCATTACAACAAGAGATTTAGGCTTACTCAATATGCTTGATGTTGACCATGTATATGAAGTGGAGGAAATGAATGAGATTGAGTCCCTTGAGCTTTTCAGTTGGCATGCTTTTAAGGAAGCAAATCCACCAGAAGCTTTCCTTGAACTCTCAAAACAAGTAGTCACTTACTGTGGAGCACTACCTCTAGCTCTTGAAGTTCTTGGATCTTATCTGTACAAGAGAAGAAAAAAAGAGTGGGAAAGTGTAGTATCAAAACTAAAGGAAATACCAAATGATAAAATACAAGAGAAATTAAAAATAAGTTATGCTGTCCTAACCGATCACACGGAGAAGGACATATTCCTTGACATATGCTGCTTCTTTATCGGTAAGGACAGAGGCGATGTAACAGAGATACTGAATGGTTGTGGACTTTATGCTGAAGTCGGAATAGAAATCCTGGTAGAAAGGAGCCTCATAAAAGTTGAAAAGAATAACAAACTTGGGATTCATGATTTGCTACGAGACATGGGAAGAGAAATTGTTCGTCAAAGTTCACCACAAGAACCACAGAAGCGCAGCCGATTGTGGGTTCATGATGATGTACTTGATATATTGACAGAACATACTGTAAGAACTTTCTCTTACTATTTTTGAACTATAAACATCCTCAATGATGTAATTGGCACAGTAATAAAAGTTTGTACTTTTGTTTTCTGAATCATATAACTTTGCAAGTTTCCATTTAAAACCATGGCATTTGTATTTATGTTTCGATTTTGTTAGAGATCCCACGTTAACTAGAGATAAGACAATTCTATAATAATATTGGGTACAAACCTCATCTTAAAAATCAGTTTTGTAGAGTTGAGTTAGTCTTAAAGTCCACTTCTTAACAAGTTTAAAACCATTAGATTGGTATTTACCTTTTCAAAGTATCTAGCTTCTAGATGTATACTTAAGTAGCATCTTATGTTTATTACTTCTTAACTTTGTCTTGTAAAAACTGCCAATCCTTTTCCTTGTTTATAACTCTGTTTCATTTATTTTTCATAGGGAACAAGAGTCATCGAGGGATTGGCTTTGAAGATGCAAAGAACCAGAGGAGTTTGTTTCAGTACTGAAGCCTTTGAGAAAATGAAGAGACTTAGACTTTTGCAACTTGATCATGTACAAGTAGCTGGAGATTATGGGCGTCTTCCCAAAAAACTGAGATGGGTTCATTGGAAAGCATTTTCATTAACCCACATACCTGAAAACTTTTATCAGAAAAACATAGTTGCTATTGACTTAAAATACAGTTCTCTTAAACTAGTATGGAGGGTGCCCCAGGTATATATACGTACATATATATTTACACATTACATGATATTTTCTATGATGATAATTCCAATTTGGAAAAAAGCTCACGTTTTAAATTTTCTTGCAGTTGCTGGAGGGATTAAAATTTCTCAATCTTAGTCATTCCAAGTACTTATCAAAGACCCCAGATTTTTCAAAACTACCAAACCTTGAGAAGCTCATTCTCAAAGATTGTCCAAGCTTGTTTGAAGTTCACCATTCAATTGGAGATCTAAATAACCTCCTTCTGTTAAACTTGAAGGATTGTACTTGCCTTGGTAATCTTCCAATGGTAATCTATAAGTTAAAGTCATTACAAACCCTCATCCTTTCTGGTTGTTCAAATATTGACAAGTTAGAAGAAGCCATAGGGCAGATGGAATCCTTAACAACTCTATTTGCAGACAATACTAGACTAAAACAAGTGCCTTTTGCCATAGTAAGATCTAAAAGGATTGGATACGTATCCCTTTGTGGATATAAAGGATTGGCACGAAATGTATTTCCTTCTCTCATATGGTCTCTGATGTCACATACAAGAGGAGTTTTATCCTGTTTTCAACCATTTGGGATCATGCCAACATCAATAGTCTCAATGGATATACAGGATACTAATTTGGTTAACCTATCAAACTTCCGTGAATTTTCAAAACTTAGAAGTGTTTCTGTACAATGCGACTCAGATTTTCAACTAACTCAAGAACAAAGAATAGTTCTGCATGAGTTATGCAATGTAAACTTTTCTGGATCAGAAAATGCATATCTATCACCAATTTCAGAAAATTCTATGGTATCGTATTTGATTGGAATGGGAAGCTACAAGCAAGTCTTCACTATGCTTAGCAATAGAATATCAGAGGTTCTTCTCTCTCTTTTTCTGTTGTCTACCTTACTTTTCCTATTCATTTTTACAGCGCATGAAATATTTTTTCCTCATAAAATTATGTATTTGTTTACCCAGCATATAATGGGGTTACGTGCATGTTTATTTATTTTGCATTTCGCTTGTGACAATCTCCTTTGTACAATTTCTGTCGCCCATTTTTGGAGTCTTAAAATTCATAGTGTAAGTATTGTATATCAGTTTTTCATGGCATATCAGTTCTACAACGTTTTCTCTCTGTAAGAGTTTCACAACACTATTGAAATTAAAATTTATGCTAACTTTGTGTTGTATATAGTGCTTTTTGTCGTTGACTGAATTTCAATCCATTTTCTTGTCTATGTTTTTTTATGAAGTAAAGTTTAATTGTTGACAATATCAACTTGATATCATAATAAATAAATAACTAAGCTTTGCTGCATGATACAGGTCTTGAGAAGCAGTAGTTCCACTGATTTTGTTCTTCCAGGGGACAATTATCCTCACTGGTTAGCCTATAAAGGGGAAGGTCATTCAGTACCTTTTCAAGTTCCTAAAGCCAGTAATTGTCGCATGAAGGGAATGCTGTTGTGTGTTGTTTATTCATCAACCCCTGAAAACATGGCAACTCAAGCTCTCACTAATGTCTTCATCTTTAATTACACCAAGTGTACCGTTCAAATATATAAGAAAGCAACAACAATGTTCTTTAGTGATGAAGATTGGCAGTGTGTAATATCAAAGCTAGGACCCGGAGACAACGTGGAGATTTTTGTCGGTGATGGTCATGGAATCACTGCTAAGAAAACAGCTGTGTATCTGATATGTGGTCAGACAATTAAAATGAGAATGGAGTCACTTGGAATGAGTGCACAACCAACCACAGATATGGAAATGGAGGCAAAGAAGCCGAAGAAAAATATATTTGGAACAATTAGAAACAAATGATTATGTTCATGTTTATGTCGATGATGAATCAAATGGATATATTTGTAATTACGTCGGTTGAGATAATTATTTATTTTAATTGAATCTGTTATTTGTGGGATCAACACTCTTAAAAATTATTATACTATATAGTTGACTATGAATACGTTTGCCAAGATCAATAAGCACATAACAATGTGTTAATGCAATGGATTGGATATAAATACCAATCCGAGAAGGAGAAAGTTGCTTTTTGGCCCCTTGTCCATGTCCATAATCTCATCTAGGCCATGAATAGGATTTCCTCTCAAACAACCTTGGCTTTTCTAAACTAAATGTCATTTCTTTGTATAGGATTGCCCTTTATTCTGTAATAATATTTTTTGAAAAATGCAAAAATTATCATATGAAATGTTTTTGAATCTTCACGTGTAATTTCTTTTTCAAGAGTAAGTTTTTCTTTTTTCAGATCTTTATTTCGTTTTCTTTGTTCATCCTCTCACACAATCACGCAGTTCCTTTTCTGTTTGTTCTTTAACAACGCTCTTTTGCTTTGGTATCTTCACAAGCTTTCAAACGTTATATTTGGAACTTGTTCAAGCTATTTTTGCATAACTTTGACCTAATCTTGGTCGTTTAGCTTTGTAGAAGATCTTTGGCTGTAGTTGGGATTTGAATATTGAGTTCTCTTGTAGGAGGATTTTTTTTTAAATCCTTCCACTGCAAATGATGGCATCAGGCATATGGTCTCTCCATAGTTAGGAGTAGAATTGTCAATTTGGCACAACCCATAAAATTTGACCCTAGCCTACGTGGGTTGGGCCTAAAAACCCAAAGGCCGAGAAATCCTTCTGTTGGAAAAGTCCACAGATACTAAAACTTCACAGAAAGCCTGTGGGTCAGGGCAGTTCACTGGGTTTCTTTTCAAAGATTAACAATGTATATTTCTTTAAATATATTATTAAACTTTAGGTTTAGGTCACCCTATCTCAACAACCGACCCTTGTCCATCTATCTCGACAATCAACCTGACCCGATGAATCTCAACTTTGGCCATGGGCTTGCCTGTCTCAACCTTAAGCTCAAACAACTCCGTCTCAACCTTCGACATGTCGGCCTTTGGCCATGGCCAACCTGTCTCGATCGTTGGCCTGCCTCGATTGTCTGTCCTCCTCGACCGTCGGCCCAAGCTGGCCTAAGCCTGCCCATCTTAATCGTCGACCCGAACCTTCTCATTTGTTGGCTCGACTTGTCTCGGACGTCGACCTGGGCCATCCTATCTCAGATGTCAACTTGGGCCTGTCTTGGTTTTCGAAATGGGTAGTCCAGTCTAAGTTGTTGGAATAAGTTGTCCCATATCGTTTGTCACCCCGGTAAGGCCCATCTCGACCGTTTGCTCAACTCGTCTCGTCCATCGGCCTAGTCAGGCCCGTCTCGACCATTGGCCCTGGTTGCCCCGTCTTAGATGTCAGCCTAAGCCCACTCGCCTCGACCTTCATCCCGGTATGGTCTCATTTGTAGGCTCTAGCTAGCCCTTCTTCGTCACCGTCCTAGCCCTAACCGACTTGTCCCGTTGCCCGCTTAGGCCTTCGGCTCAACTTGGTCTTTCTCGACCGTGTGTTTGAGCCATTTCGACTCGTCTCGGCCGTAGGCCGTAGCGAGCCCTTCTCAACCATCGTCCTAGACCAATCCTTCTTAGTTGTTGTCCAGGGTTAACCCTTCTCGATTGTCATTCTAGGTCGACCCATTGCATAGTGATAGAAATGTGTCGTACTATCTCGACCTTCAACCGAAGCACACTCATCTCGATCGTTTGTTGTCACATCTCGATGTCAAGTAAGCCCTACCCATCTCGGATGTTTGGTCAGCCCAACCTAATTCGGTCATCGACCGTCAACTTGGGCCAACGCTTCTCGTTTGTTTTCCCGGACCGACCTCTTTGATTGGTAGCTCAACTCGTCTCCTGTCAGCACGGGCCGACTCGTCTCCTGTAAAGTTAGGATATTGTGTGTGTGAATGGGATTTAATAATTGTAGTTGCAGGAGTAGCAATTTCTTTTTTGATGTAGTGACAGGGAATCATGTGCAGAAAAAGGATAAAATGAGGTGATAACCAATTATACTTAAAAAGAATAATCCATTTATAATATTTCTTCATCTATTAGTTGAACCATTCATTTAAAAGCAAAGGTTATATATCAAAAGGCAAATTGAAATCATATCATATCTGTGTATGTACAATGAACATAAGAGCAAAGCATTAAAAACCATTTTCCACCGGTTTTTCTTCATAATTTCAGCTTGTACATGGGACCATCTATCTCACCACCCATTCGTTTCTTTTCTCGTATTTTAGCGAGCATAAGCATAAACAAACAGTGATAATGCGCACTCATCAATCATCATGACCATTCAAGTAGAAAAAAAATACAACGTTCATGTTTTTTCACGAGTTTAGACATACACCAGCCACTGTAATGAGTCCCACATCGGGGAGGTCACCTCAAAGAGGAGGCCTTATAAGGACTTGGGCTCTCCCACTCTAATAGCTAGCTTTTGGGGTGTGGTTCTCCCAATGACTTATGCTCATTACAAATGGTGCTTTCATTGAGAGCCGGCCAACCGGTGGTTGTAGACCCGCCGGGGCTAGATGCCCGTCATGGTGGTGAGAGCCGCCGGGACGTCGGCTTTCGAAGGGGGTGGTAATGTAATGAGTCCCACATCGGGGAGGTCACCTCAAAGAGGAGGCCTTATAAGGACTTGGGCTCTCCCACTCTAATAGCTAGAGTTCAAAGTCAATAGAAATAATTAGAATGATTTCTTTTAAAGATTTTCATTTAAAGATTTATCTGTAATGCCAAAAGAGAATGCAATTCTTATGCTTTTAACACTTAAAAGCAGAAAAAGAGACGCAGTGTATTGCTTTTAAAATAAAAAGTAAAGTTAATATGTAACGTTTTAAAAAACATGTAATTTGAAAAGGATTTCTTAGTTGTTAGAATACGTAATATTTTCTTTATATGGTTGTTGAAAGTGGGCGTTGGTCTAATTTTTCAAATGGCTAAAGTAAAAGAGGTTCTGTGATGGTCTTAAAGCGCTTCCATGACTATAAATAAAGTTTTGATCTTCCGCGTACTTTGATTAGCTGTGTCTGTAAAGATCATCTATCTCACTGTGTCGCATTGACGTTTTCTCTTCTAAAACTTCATGGCCTCATCGATTCCTTCCATGGAATTCGCCTCTTCATCATCCAAACTCCCATGGATGTACGACGTGCTCATAAACTTTACTGGAGACGACATCCGTAACAAATTTGTTTCCCATCTAGATTCTGCCCTCTCTAATGTTGGTTTCACCACTTTCCTTCACCACCAGAATGCAGTGAAGCCAATGCACATCCAACAACCTATTCAAGATCTCTGTCGGGTAGCAATTGTTGTTTTCACCAAAACCTACTCTCAATCTGCTTGGTGTCTTCATCAGCTTCAACAAATCATTGAATGGCACGAAACTTATTGCCGACATGTTTTGCCCGTATATTACGAAATTTCGCCATCGGATATACGTCTTCAGAAGGGTGATTTTGGAAAAGCCTTCGAAGCTACCGCACACCAAACCTTTTCAAGACAACAACTGGAGCATGGGATGTCTAGGTGGAGCCAAGCACTCACGAAAGCAGCAAATTTCTTTGGATGGGATGAGAGCAATTACAGGTAAATAATTCACTCAATCAAGCGTATTTTAAGATGGTGATTTAATTTTAGTATTAGATGACTTATTCTGCAATTGCTATTGAACTTGAAGGAGCGATGCTGAACTAGTAGATAAAATTGTTAAGACTGTTCTTAATTTATCAGTCTTGTCTGCTACTAAATTTCCAGTTGGATTACAATTCAACGTGGAAGATCTTATTCGAACTATAAAAAATAAATCCACGAAAGTTTCTACAATAGGGATATGGGGAGTGGGAGGATCTGGTAAAACCACCCTTGCCAGAGCCATCTACCATCAAATTCATGGTACATTCACGGAGAAAAGTTTCATTGAAGATATTTCAGAAGTTAAGCAAACAAGAAGTTGTGTTCGTTTACAAGAACAACTTCTTTCAGATGTCTTAAAACTAAAGGTGAAGATACCTTGCGATGAGATGGGAAGAAGAATGATTCGGGAAAGACTTAATGGGAAAAGGGTGCTCATTGTACTTGACGATGTGAAAGAACATGGTCCATCAGAGCTATGGGAAAGTAGTGCATGGTTCGGTGAAGGTAGTGTAATAATCATTACAACAAGAGATGAAAAAGTACTGAGGGTACATCAAGTTGATTCTGTTTTCCCGCTAGAGCAAATGAGCGCAAAGGAGTCGCTTGAGCTTCTTAGTTGGCACGCATTTAGAGAATCAAAACCAAAAGAAAGTTACAATTACCTTGCAAAAACGGTAGTTACTTTTTGTGGAGGACTACCTCTAACTCTTGAAGTCATTGGAACTTATTTATTTGAAAGGACACAAATAGAATGGGAAATTATATTGTACAAATTAGCGAAAATTCCTCAGCACGATGTTCGACAGATATTGAAAATAAGCTTCGATGGTTTACGCAATGAAATGGAAAAATATTTATTCCTTGATGTTTGTAGTTTCTTTGTTGGTAAAGGCAGAGCTTATGTTAGGGAGATTCTAAATGGCTGTGGAGTAGACGCTGATAGTGGAATAAGAGTTCTCATAGACCGTAACCTCATAAAACTTAAAAGAAACAACACATTCGGAATGCACCCTTTGCTACAAGAAATGGGAAGAAATATCGATCACCGAAAATGGAAAGAAAGATATGCATTGCAAGAGACTGATGTAAGAACATTCTTTATATATGGTTTTGAAACTTTTTTTGGAAATGTTTGCTTTCTCATCTGTAATACATTTCTTTTTCTTAGGTCTTTGCATCTGAGAGGGTAAGGGTCTCAGCGAGACGCCCTAAGAAACTATTTTTAACCAGAGCACTTTGCTTCAAACCTTATGCTCCAGTGATAAGACACAATTCAAGACTTCTGAAAATCGTCGGAAATCCTGAGTATCTTAGGTTGGATTCTTCAAAATTCCTACCTAATAACTTTTATCTGCATGGTGCAATATCGATTGATTTAAGCCACACTTCTCTTCGACTCGACTGGAAAAAATTGCAGGTTTTTATAATGTGCCTTTATCTTTTAAAACTCGTAGCTTATTTAAAATAAAAATATTATATGTTTCCACTTATAATTATTTCATTTTTTTTATTTTCTTCTCTAATATTTTACTAAAAAACCTATCACTATCTTCTGAAGGTTTGGGCGTCGCTAAAAGTCTTGAATCTTAGTCACTGCAAGTACTTGACAAAAACCCCTGACTTTTCAAGACTACCAAGTCTTGAACAACTCATTCTCAAATATTGCTCAAAATTGCGCAAAGTACATCAATCTATTGGATGTCTCTATGATCTTACACTGTTAAATTTGAAGGACTGTACACGTCTAAGCAATCTCCCCAAAGAGACATATAAGTTGAAATCTTTAAGAACTCTGATTCTCTCTGGTTGTTCCAAGATCGAACTAATGGAAAAGGATGTATTGCAAATGGAATCCTTGGTATCTCTAATTGCTGAAAATACAGCTGTGAAACAAGTACCTCTTTCAATTGTAAGCTCAAAAAGCATCGGATATATATCCTTACATCGATTTGAGGGACTGCCACGTAATCTTTTTCCTTCCATCATTCGGTCTCGGATCTCACCAACAATGGATTCCCTGTCTTATGTTCATTCGTTCATGGATAATAAGAAGGATTATATTCAGGATGCTATTGCATCATTTCTTAGAATGCTTGTAAATCTTCGAAGTGTGTCCGTGGAATGTGACCCCGAGTTTGAACTATCTAAGGAAGTGAAAACAGTTCTGGTCGAATATTGTCCAAATATTACAGAATCAAGAATCTCAAAGCATCACTTAAGGTCTTCTTTCATTAGTGTCGGAAGATACAATGACTTCTTAAATACTGTAAGCAAAGGCTTATATGAGGTTCTTTTTTAGCTTTCCTTTGACTTATTACCTTTACCATCATTTTAGCTTTTAAACATAAAGTAATCATAATTAAGTCTCCCACAGAAAATACAATACTAAACTTTTAACACCCTTCATTTATATTGCCACACACACAACTTCATCTAAAACTGTATGATCTTAATAATCAACTAACCAAATGATTATGCTTATACTAAGTACTAGGAAATTGATTTCCACTTTCTTGCTTTATTTGCTTCATAAATGTTTTATTCACAGTGGCATACATATAAACGGAAAAAGATGTAAACAAAAATGCATATTAAATCCCTAACGACATGGTGATATACACATAACAATACTATTAACCAGTTTTCTTTAGAAAAATTACTGTTGTTGTTTAATTATGTATTACATTTTGGTTCATTACAGATGCTCATTTTGTATCTCATGATACAGGTATTGGCAATCAGTGAGTCGTGTGATGTTTCTCTCCCTGGTGACAATGATCCTTATTGGTTGGCCCATACAGGTGAGGGACATTCTGTTTCTTTCACTGTTCCTCAAGATCGTGTCATGAAGGGAATAATTTTGAATGTTGTTTATTTATCAACCCCTGGAATCTTGACAACTGAATCCTTTACAAGTGTCTTAATTGTTAATTACACAAGGTGCACATTACTGATGCACAACCATGACAGAGTAATTTCCTTTAATGATGAAGATTGGGAAGGCATAATGTCAAATTTAGGATTTGGAGACAAGGTGGAGATTTTTGTGACTTTTGGTCATGGATTGGTGCTCAAGAGCACAACTGTCTATTTGATATATTGTGAATCAAAAGACTTTGAAAGAGAGCCTGCGCTGAACAAAAATTCCCTTTAGTTATGGAATCAATCATAGTGTCTTTGATTTCTATTTATTTTGTTGTATCCTTTCTTTGTTTTTTCTCTAGTGCGGCTTATGGTGAACAAATTCATGTTCTTCACAGTGTTTCCTTGGCTTTACTTGAGGTGTTATTGTATTTCTGTTCAGGGTGCTACTTCTGTCAACTCTTTTTCGTTTTAGCATATGATATTTTATTAACAAATCCTCTTTAAATAAGGCATTGCATTATGAAATAAAGGCAGCTGCTGTTCGATATTTTGTTTCACACACATTTCATTATGAACACTCTAGACATTGTTTCACTCGCTACATAGAGTTTCATTGATGGATTTCTAACATTGGCTATCAAATTTCTACAAGAGTATCTTCTGCAATATTTTAATGAATATTGATTTTAATAACAAATGCTTGGTAGCAAAGAGGATAACACAAGTGAATGCGAGAAATTTAATATAAAACTTGATGTCATGCCACAAATTAATGTGATTTCTGATGTTCAATTGTTCATCAGATGGATCCTTAAGTTCTGCAGCAAATCTTTAAACTGTTAGGAATTATAGAAGACGTGCAGCATCAGCTGTTTCATTTGCCACGTTAGTTGACAATATTTGGAGTTTCTCAGAAAGATATTTCAACCGTGTCAGTATGTTTTTCACACCAGCTTCCACCTCATCGTATGATTTCGTGTCAATCTCATTTTCTTCCAATATTTGCTTATCTGCATATATGGATATATGTATGTACAATCAATGTTTAGCAACTCATGTAATGACGAAGATACTCATCAACATTTAAATTGGTGAACAAATAGGAAGCGCACGGAATTTTAGGATTGAGAAAGAGTGATAATAGGCTTGAAACTAATCATAATCAACGTAATGAAATGAGTTTATGAGTTTTTTCCTTACAAGATGCTCACCTTTAAGAGTGAGTCTCTTTCACATTATTATGCTCCTCTTAAGATAATGAGTTTATAGATTGTTTTTGTTCAACTTTTTTTTATTTTTATCAATATGAGATTTAGACTTAGACTTAAATTTTGAAAATATTTACGTGAATGTAAATTTAAGACAAGTTAAAAGCACACTAGCACTCACCTCGCAGTAGCAGTAGCTTCGTTTCTTATTCGGTGACAATTTCAGTTCGTTTTTGCAATGACCTTTCGGTGTTTTTTTTTTCTTTGGTCTGGACTAGTTCTTATCGAGTAGTGGTCACTGTATGTACTTTGTAGTAGTTAGGTGAATCCGTTCCTTTTATGATTTTTTTCCTATTTATGAATAGTTTTTCCAATTACAGTACAATCACAATATGTTATTTGTGTAAAGAGTCTATCTTGTAGGGTGCA
>Ga0209389_1004566_pt1 | contig 11568 bp, 12 predicted proteins | sample CowpearedBW_FD_187526 | JGI IMG/M metagenome (GOLD analysis project Ga0209389, IMG submission 187526) | Root nodule microbial communities of legume samples collected from California, USA - Cow pea red BW (SPAdes) (version 2) | ecosystem: Host-associated > Plants > Roots > Nodule | place: USA... | reverse complement strand
TTCTTTTTTGGAGAAAATTTTGATATTGGAAAATTGTGAATTGTTTGAGAGTTGAAGTAATATTTGTTGTGTGCATAAACATTTAGAGATCGCTGATGTGGTTTTAATTCCGCCTACTTCAGATGATACCTGTGGCTGCAAATGATGTTGCTTTCTCGATCCATGCTGTTCTACTGACGGCAATCACGTTGTTTCAGATTGCAATCTATGAAGTAAGAATGATATTGTTGAAAAATGAGAATATTCTTCGTTTTTGTTCTATGGACTGAGTTCTTGATTTTTTGCTGAACTTAGTAATTGTTTGTTTGTAGCGTGGGAGTCAGAAAGTGTCCAAAGTTTCTATTGGAATTGTCTCTGTAGCTTGGCTTATTGCAGCAGTTTGTTTCTTTATTGCTTTGTCAAATCATTCCTGGCTTTGGCTTATCTCCATATTCAAGTATGTTGTCCATGCTTATGTGGTTAATTGCTTTTGTTTCGTTCTTTATGGCCTTCAATTTAATTTCATAGAATATATGCGTGGATATACTTTTGGTTTTATAGCGGATGTTAATTGTTTTACTACTGGAGATTTGATATTGTTTATTCTTAACCAGTTTATGACCCCAATTTATGGAGCTCCCATGTCGTAATTTTTTCGATGCTTTCTTGAGACCACCTAATTCATCTCGAGCTGACATGCTATTCGCAGAATAGGAGAAAGCTTATTTCTTTTTCATCAATTACTAAGGAGATAATGTGGTCAATCTAGGCAAATGTTTTCTGTTTATTCTTCATTTGGGTTGGCAGGTGCACATAAAATTGAAGCTTTGGCTGAAAGTATTTATGTTCTAATTTGAGAGCACAGATGAATGAACTAATGTGTGGCAGCTTAAGAATATTGGCTATCATTTGAGAACCTTTATGATTTCTTATTTTGTGACCAATCTTATGAAGACATTTAAATTTTTTCATGTGTTGGGGTTCTTACCACCATGGCTCAGCTTATGGTATGATGTTAGGACAAAGCTTAGAATCTTCTTCTGTATATCGAAATACCTCAGATCCACCTTTGCTGTAGTGCTACAGTCCATGTTCTTCTGTGTTAATACAAAATATTAGGTTGCTTTAGTCTTTGGATGTAATTAATTTTTTTTTCTAACTTTTTTGTTTACATTTATTTTGTTGCAGCACAATTCAAGTAACTATGACTGTTATAAAGTACATTCCTCAGGTCGGGATTCTTTTTCAAATTTATTTGTCTTCTTTTCATCTTCAGACTGTTATTGACATATCTTTTTTTAAAGTAAAATTTCTTGGCAGAAACTAAATACCAATGAACCTATCATGTTCTTTTCCGATGTCCTTCTAGTCATTACTACTTAAAATCAATACCTTCCTGCTAGTGATAGAAACACCAAGTTATTAAACATAAGGAGTCAGATGGCAGAGGAAAGTTGGAACTCAATTCTTTCTCCTTTCATTGTATCCTTTAATAGGTTATTATTCCTGTAGTGATAGTTGGTGATAGTTGAAGCACCATTTTCTATTGTTGGCATCGTCCATTATTTGGGCTTTAGCCACATACTTCATGTAATATAATTGACTGGTATGAAATCGTGAGCTATCATACTGTACTAGACTTTTCCATTTAAATGGAAAACGTAACTGATCTAGCTCCAGATCTGTAATAATAAACTTTTAAAACTTGAATGGTTTGTTATTCGATGAAGTAGGCCTTATTTATCTCAATTATGTTAGTGTATTATAACAATAAATTAAAGGAAATTATATATCATCATTCATTTTTCTAATCTCTCAACAGAGTCAGGCCTGACTTGCTTTACATCCTCTCGCACTCCATGTGATTATGTGTCTTATGAATGTAGGCAGTTATGAACTTCCTGAGAAAAAGTACTGATGGCTTCAGCATTGGTAACATTCTACTTGATTTTTCTGGTGGAGTAGCAAACTATGGACAGATGGTTGTGCAATCAATAGACCAAAGTATGTCATTACTCACCTTCGTTAGTGATATTTCTTGTCATTTGATTATATATTTTCGTACGAACTTATTTTGAATCCCATCTTTCTAGATTCATGGGTCAACTTCTACGGGAATATAGGAAAAGTGTTACTATCTCTGGTATGGGAAGCTCTCTTGAGGATTATTTTACTTCTTTCTTGCGTTATAATTTTTTTTTTCTCCATGTATTTTGCGTGCAGTTGTGATTCAAATACTGATTCTTGTTTTGTTTTGTAATCTTTATTCTAATTTTTAAGTTATACTATTATTTTCCGTTGAAGAATGATTTCTTTTTTATCCAAAAGTGATAGCTCACTACTTAGTAGATGCCTATTGATAGAACTGATATACAGAAAAGCACTCTTATTACAACTGACTCTAAACCCTTACCATGTGATAGGGATTAGAACCCAAAACAACAAAGTACACAGCAGTCTCCTATGAGGTGTTAGAGAAACCTCACTCTCCTTAGCCCTTCCTATTCTCAAAAACAGAACAGCCCCCTCCTAGCTCCTAAACAGTCTTTATATAATGACTGTGACAGTTATAAATCATAACTATATTAACTGTCTAATTTCTTCCTTCTCCTATATACAATACCAAACCTATCAATACCAAACCTCTCCATGAGTTTCACCTTGTCCTCAAGGTGAAATTCAGGGAATTCCTTGTTGATGCAGGCAACCAATTCCTAGCTATTCTCCGTAGTTGGAAGATTTTGCCACGGAATCAAGACTTCTAATTCTCCTTGGCTTGTAGTCCGAACACCCAACGACTGCTCTGGATAAACTTCTAAGATATAGTCTTCCTTCAGCATAAGAGGTAGGTAGGGGTTGAGATACAACATAGGGTTGTATGGCCTTTTTCAGCAAGGATACATGGAAAACGGGATGTATTCTGCTGTGAGGGGGTAAGTTCAATTTGTAAGCAACTTGGCCAATGTGAGCAACCACTGGATAGGGTCCATAAAAGCAGGGACAAAGTTTTTCATTGGGTTGGAGCTTTAGATAAACCCAATTCCCAACCTAGTATTCCACGTCTCTATGATGATTATTAGCCTGTACACGATTATGATTTTGCACCTTACACAAATTGGTGCGTAACTCATTTAAAATATCATCTCTTTCTTGTTGCAATTGATTCACACACTATCCACGTTAGAGGGAATAGTAGTCCCTATAATAAACAAGGGAGGATCTCGTCCATATAGAGCTTTGAAGGGAGTCATCTTGGTTGAAGCACTATAGTTAGTGTTGAACCAAAATTCTGCCCAAGGTAACCACTTGGGCCATTTCTTTGGTTGGGAACCCATCATGCAACAGAGGTAGGTTTCCAAGCAACGATTGACTACCACTGTTTGACCATCCGATTGAGGATTGTAAGCAGTACTAAATTTCAGCTTGGTTCTTGCTTGACGAAATAATTCACACCAAAAATTAACAGCTGGTCATGATCTGATACAATGGTGGAAGGAAACGCATGCAATTTGACCACCTCGTGAAGGAACAGTTGGGCCATATCTGATGCCGTATAAGGATGTGCTAAAGGAAAGAAATGAGCATATTTCGTTAGTCTATCAACCACCACAAAGATAGTGTCCTTCCCTTGTGCCTTTGGAAGCCCGCCAATAAAATCCATAGATATATCAGACCTTACTTGCGTGGGAAAGGTAATAGCTGAAGCAACCCAGCGGGACCCAAGGTTTCTGTCTTATTACGTTGACAAACCTCACACTGCATCACAAAGTCTTTAATATCCTTCCTCGTACGCTCCCAGTGTACCACTCCAACAACTCTCTTGAAGGTCCGAAAATACCCATTATGGCCCCCCAAGGGAGGTTCATGTAAATCCTTAATGAGAAGTGGAATGCATGAATACTGACGTGGTAAAACCAATTTACCTTGATAGAACAATCTCCCTTTCCTCCATTCATAGCTAAGGTGAGCTTTGGAATCCACCACCAAATCCTGTATCAAAGAGGAGAGCTTGGCATCCTATTGAACCTCGGCATCCCAAGCTTCCCACTCATCTATTTAAAAACTAGATAGGGCCAGGAAATACCCTTTTCTGGATAACGCATCAGCAACTGTATTCTCCTTCCCAGGCTTGTATTGGACCTTAAAATCAAAGCCAATAAGTTTCGATGCCCATTTGAACTACTTTTCTGTTAACAACCTCTAGTCATCGAGGAATCTCAAACTTTTGTGGTCAGTAACAACTATGAAATGACTGCCCATCAAATATTGTTTCCATTTTTGTATTGCCTGAACCACTACCATTAATCCCCACTCATAAACTGACTTGTTTTGGCCCATATCCGATAAGGCCTGGCTCCAAAAGGCTAGTGGTGCTAGAGGTATCTATTTCAATGATGAAAGGTTTGGAAAAATCAGGGACGGCTAAAATTGGCAGTTGAGAAATAGTCCCTTTGAGTGCTTTAAAAGCTTGTTGAGACTCTACTCCGTTTAAAATCATCCTTATTTAACAATTGGGTAAGGGGTTTAGAAATCTTTCCATATCCTTGCATGAATCTACCGTAGTACCCTATCAAACCTAAAACTCCTCTTAAGGCTTTAGCATCTTTAAGGACAGGCCAACTTCACATGGTATTGACTTTTGTAGGATCTGCAGCCACCCTTTTGTCTGAGATGATGTGGCCCAAGTGCTCAAGGCTGTCCAAAACTGTACTTTTTCTTATTAATCCTCAATTTGTTGTTGCAAAACACCTTTAGAACCTCCACCAACCTCCACCAAATGTTGCACACGTGTGTTTAAATTAAGGCTGTAAACCATAATATCATTAAAGAAAACTAGCACAAAACCTCCTTAGAAAAGGCTTAAGAATTTCATCCATTAAGGACTAGAAAGTGGTTGGTGCACATTAGTAAGCTCGAATGACATAACTAAAAACTCATAATGATCATCATGAGTTCTAAAGGCAGTCTTCTCAATATCCTTTGCCCGCATTTGAATTTAATGATACCCAAATTTCAAATCCAACTTGGAGAAAACAGTTGCTCCTGTCAATTCATCCAATAATTCCTCTATTATGGGAATAGGGAATTTATTTGGAATGGTGATCTTGTTTAAAAGCCTTGTAATCGACACAAAAGCGCCATCCTCCATCTTTTTTCTTTACCAGAATTATTGGGCTTGAATAGGAGCTCATGCTAGGCTGAATAATTGTAGCATTAAGCATATCCTGCACCATATTTTTAATCTCGTTTTTTTGGTGATGAGAGTACTTGTAAGGTATAAGATTGGGAATGGAAGCTCCTTCTTGAAGATGAATGGCATGATCATATGTGTCTAGGAGGCAATCCCACTAGATCTTGGAATATTTCAGCATGTGATTCCAAGATTCGAAGCAATCCAACCGGAACAACAGACAACTTGTTGACTTCCCTTTCTTCCTGCCATTTGATCAGAAAATAAGAGCTTTCACTCTTCATTTCCTGTAGCAATCTCTTGAATGAAGTTTTAGATTTGGACAGGGTTGGGTCTCCTGTTAATATCTGTTCGCTATCACCTTTTGTAATAGTTAATCGTAATTGCCTGAAATCAGCTTTGACCTCCCCTACACTTGCTAGCCACTCCAATCCTAAAACAATGTTAGCCCCTCCTAAATCAAATATGAAAAATTGTTATTGAATCTGCAATCCCTGTAGATCTAGGAAAAATCCTTGGCACTTCCCTTGGCAATGCACCTTATGCCCATCTCCCACTTCGACAACAAAAGGAAGATTTTATTCTTTTCTCCGCCTACAACGTGCTATGAGTTCTAACGAAATAAAATTGAGATGCCCCACAATCTAGCAGAACCACTGATGTAAGATTATCTTAGTTCCTTTTAACATTCATGACTATGGTGATGATTTCTTAAGAAAGCTAAGTGAAAATTCTCACTGGATATTAAGATAGCAAGCTATCTAGATGTGAAGATTTATTTCACAAAGCTTTAGAGAAGGAAGGGATGTGTTGGTTCAAAGTAAAACGAAAAGGAAATGCCCATGAAACTTATAAACCCGAGATCAAACAAAGAAGAATAAAACATATAAAATGGAAAGAAGAAAAATGAGAATGTGAGAAGCATACCACTACAAAGGAGAGGCCATAGTCATGGATCCTTTGAAGATGAGTGGATGGTGCCGCCACTTGAGTCAAGGCTCAAGATAAGGTTTAAAAGTATTCACTCCCTAGGGAGAAAACTCTCACAATGGTTGATACACAAAGGTGCTTTAAATTCTTCAAAATATTCAATTCTTTTACAAGTGTTAGAGGTCCCCTTAAATAGATGCGTGTAGGTGCCTCTAAGCAAAAACAAATAGTCTCAAAGGGCTACATAACAAATAACAAAACCTAGCATCTAGAAGGTAGGTCAACAAAAGAGCACATGCACACCATCTAGAAGCCTTCTCGGCAAGGTGAAGGCACTTTCTAGATGATTCTAGACGTCTTGGTGGCCAAGGCATGTGGTCCTCCTTTCTAGATGTTTCTAAAAAGCTTTGCTCCTTCTCTCTCTTCTGCATGTGCTCTCCAAAAGCCATCCAAACGCGCCACTTGTCCTTCCTTGCACCACCTCCTAATCAACCTACAAAACAAGTAAAATTGGATTAGCATGGTGGCTTAGGTTAAGCTAATCTTTGAGTTAACAAGTCAACTTAAAATAGTCAATCAAGCTAACTTAATAGAATTCAAATTAAATAATTCTAAACAAGGATAAAGAGGGAAAATCCTCCCCTTTTGTCATGCTTCTTGTCATTCTCCTTGGGACGGCCTCCATTGTGCTTGGTGAGGTGGTCATGCCTTCATCAACCACCACCTTCTCTGTCTCAATGGTGCCCCAAGTTGCAAAACTTGCGCACTGCCTTGAAGGCTATTGAAACCCTCTATCTCCTCCTCAGTCATTAACATGTGCAATTGTTTATTTCTGCAAATATGGTTAGGCCTGAACTTTTCATCACATCGAAAACAGAGGCCTCTTTTGATCTTATCTTGCAGCTCCACCTTAGATAGCTTTCGAAAAGGAGCGCCCCTTGGATGTTGAAATACTCCCCACTGTACTAGTTGTCTCTATGGTCTCCCCTTTTCCTTTGTTAAGCTCAGTCGATCCCCGTGAACCACCCATGTCTCTAAAAAAAGTTCTAGTGACCGAATAAGGCTTGTAGCCACTATTGACCTTGGTCGCATTAATTGTTCCCTCTTTTGAAGATACTCGAATCTTGTACTCCACCATCTGAGCCTTAAGCATCAACTCAGCAAGATTGCTGGGTTCATATAACTTCACTTCAGCTTTAATTTCCGCCTTCAATCCGTTCAAAAAAATCCCCACTAAGTAATCTTGCTGAATACCCTTCAAAAATCCTGCTGTTGTTCAAACGGTTCTATATATTTTTCCACAGTTCCCTCGGGTTAATCCAATCAAGATTTCGAATGGATTTTTCAACATAGTGGGTTGAAACCGACATACCACCGCAACCTTGAAAACCTCCCATGTAGGCTTTGGGTTGCAAGTCTCCCACCATTGAAACCAATTTAGTGCCTTCCCCTTCAGAGCCACCATCAGCTTGCATTCTTTCGTCATCCCTGACATCCTTTAGCCGAAAATATCGTTCTAATTTGTTTGTCCACCCATATGCTTCGTCCCCTGCAAAAACCGGTATTTCCAGTTTCCTACAACGTGAATGAGACGAGAGTGGGTCTCTTTCATCTTCTGGTAGCTGTTCCGTGCGACCATTTCCTATAGAAGCTTCGTCCAAGGTTTTCTCTCCACGTGATAGCTTTTCCACCACCACTGTCAACCCCTTTATTAGATCTTCTAATCTTTGGAAACGATAATGGCTTTCATTTTCAGTTCTATCATGATCTTGAACATTTCTTGCATCATCTTTTCCAACCCCTCCAATCTTGATTCCATTCTTGTATTTATCAAGCCCTACGTTCCTCTCCACACCACAGCACCAAGATTCCAGCTCTGAATAGCAGTTTGATAGAACTGATATACAGCAAAACACTCTTATTACAACTGACTCTAAACCCCACCAATGCGGTAGGGATTAGAACCCAAAACAACAAAGTACACAACTGTCACCAATGAGGTGTTCGAGAGACCTCACTCTCCTTAGCCCTTCCTAATTCTCAAAAACAGAACAGCCCCACCCTAGCTCCTAAACCGTCTTTATATAATGACTGTTACAGTTATAAATCATAACTGTATTCATAACTGTATTAACTGTCTAATTTCTTTCTTCTCCTATATACAATACCAAACCTATCACATGTATTGAGAAACCAATTTTTCATTTTGCATAGATCTAGGATGGAGCTTGTGCCTGGTAAGTTATGCTTGTTTATTACGTCAGTCAGACACCGTTGCTAGAGGATTTTGTGACATTGTTTTTTGTGTAACACTCAACTGCAGGTGTCTGTATTCTTCGACATTATCTTCATTATTCAACATTATATTCTGTATGCCGGTAATAAAACCTCCAAGTCGGATATTACTGCGGAGCATGAAGATCAAATAAGAGAGCACCTTGTCAGACCTTCTGATCAATCACCACCAGAGAATGCGTAAGATACGATTTGCTTCATAATGTATATTAAACTTCCTACTTGTTGATATTTGTGTCGAAATCAAATTAGGATGTTTTTATTGTCCCATACATTAGGTGCACTTTATTACTGGGAACTTCAATAACCAGTGTAAAAGTTTTAAGAATTATTGCCGCGCATTCTTTTGTACTACTTTGTATCATAAAGTTACGTATGATCAAATGACTAGCATGATATTAACCAAGCTACTGAATTTTCTAGTGGTGTTTGTGGCTAACGATCAAATGAAAAACAGATGCAGTACCCAAATAACTTCACATCAAAATTAAGTTTTCAAAAGCCAATTTCATTTAAGTTTGATGGTAATATAATAGTTTTGTTTATACTTTTTATACATAATACTATGCGCACGTTGAATCAAACGATACCTCTATTGTAAGGAAGATGCCCCACTTAAATAGAATGCTTTGTACAGGAGAAAGCATAAATAACATTCTACCAGTAATTTCTCTGAATTTTTTTAGTGATCAATCTGTTGGTTTTGATCTAGCAAAAATATGACTTTTAGGGGAAATTAAACTCTCAAGTCCTCTGTCACTAACAGAATGTATGTGCAAATTGAGTAAGAGTAGGAAAAAGTGTTTCATTGTTTCCAATTTTTTTACCTTAATTTCCCCCTTACTTTTTCGTGAAAATGATGATATTCAACAGAACAGAAAATTTTCACTCCTTCATATTAAAACAATAAAAAAAATAATAATACTTTTATTCCATTATGCTTCATTACAGTTCATTTCATATCATCCCTTGTTTTTCCCAACAATCCAACGAAAAGGTATTATTTATCAGGCTGTTACTTCCTGCACCGCGTGTTTTCTTTCTGCACCCCCTAAATTTTAAAATCTTTTTTTCACAAGTCAAAGTAAAAACCTTAATAGTGTATTTGGAAGAGATAATTTAAGAGAATAATTCATTTATTTGAAGAATTTGAAATATTTTCAAGAAAAATGATATGTTTTAGATGAGTAAATTAAAAGAAAATTCAACTTGAGAAATTTTAAAAAAGTATTTCAAATAACTAAACTATTAAAATTTTTAATTTACTAAAAAAATGAAATTGAAAATTTTCAAGTTATGAAATTGCTTATTGGTTAGAACAAAAAAAGTTCACAAATCCAAAAAATTTAAGTTAAGTCAGGTCAGAAAGAAGATTGAGACGAGTCGATTTGAGCTGAAGGTCAAGGCGAGTCAGCTTGAGCTGAAGGTCGAGTCGATTCGGCCTGGACTGAAGATCGAGCTGAGTAGGCCCAAGCCTTAGAGAGAGCTGAGTTGTGTTGGGTCTTAAGTCGGGTAGAGTCAACCCACTCATAGGTCGATTGAGTCAATTTAGGTTGAAAGTCGAGTTAAGTCAACTTGAGGTCGAAGGGCAACCGAGTCAACACAGATCAAAGGTTGAGCTAAATTGGCCCAAGTCAAAGGTTGAGATGAGATAGCTCTAAACTAAGTCAGTTTGGCCAAAGGTTGAGCCTAGTCGGTTGTTGTCGTAGGTTGAGTCGTGTCGGTTTGGACTAAAGGTCAAGTCGAGTCGCCTTAGGTCAAAGTTCAAGCATAGTCAGCTCAACCGAAGGTCCAAACAAGATGGCTTTAAACTAAGTCAATCTTGATTGAAGTTTGAGCTAGGTCGGCTTAGGCTGAAAGTCGAACCAATTTTGCCTATACATAAAGGTTTAAACTAATCTACCCTAGTTAAAGATTGAATCAAGTTAACTCAAGATAAATCGATTTGAATCGACTGAGATGGAATCAATTAAAATTATGTCAAGGTCAAATCGATTCGAATTGGCTCATATCGAATCGGCTGAGGTCAAATAAGCTCAAGTTGACTGGAACCAAAAGTCGAGACAAATTGTATCGATTAAAGGTCGAGAGAAGTTAGACTCAAAGGTAGAGTTGAGTTCGTCGTAAAGTATAAATTAAATTGCTTTATTCAAAATAAGAAAATTAAAATCTAAGATATTTCAATTATTTATCAAACTAGTTATTTAAGAAATGAAGAGAATTCAATTGCAAGTAATTCAATTAAATTTCAATTTCTTGGAATTGGTGAAATTCTTTATCCAAACACAAATTTTTCATAACAAATGTTCTAGAAGGCATTTCTAGATCAAGAAATTCTTTTTTGAAACACTCGTTCCAGAATGTATTTTTTTCTACCTTTCAAATTGAATTTTTCAGAATCTATTTTCGGATCTAAAAATAATTTCCGAAATATTCAATTCGGAAAATAATAATGAGGAATAGTTTTGGAATTCTAGATTATGTGGGGTGTGAAGAAGCATCCAATTTATCATCTTAAGATTGAGTGCACGATTTGAGCCTCATTCACCTTTTTTATATATATTTTTGGTAAATTTTACTTCTAACACGCACATTTTCTTTGCATACCCCCCACAAATTTTCAAAATAATCATTTTACCTTCTGAAAAAATAATTTCCAGAATATATATTTCTGAAATTTTACTGGAACAAGCTTTTTGGAATTTTTAAAATCAGATTTCCAGAACAAAATGTCCAGAATTAGGAGTTCAGAAAGCATTAAATACATTCTAAAAAAGGTTTAGGATTTAGGAATTGTGGCAATGCAATTAGTAATTCTGGGGATCCAGTAAGCAATTTTCATATTTCACTTGCAATCAATTTATTTCATCCCTTCTTTAGCAATTTCCCTTCGATGTCTACAATCGAAGTCCCATATATAGAAACTTCTCATTTTGTCCTTTTTGGATTATGCAATTTGGAAATAAAAAAATGACTTCCATATTTTGTAGTCCAAAAGCAAAAATTAACTTCCAGAAGTTGGTGAGGGTTAAGAAAAAAAAATGCTTTGAGATTAGACATTTCCAAAGTAATTTGGCTTCTGAATTGCATAATCTCAAAGTCACTTTCATATTGTGCAATCCGAAAGTTTTTACTAAAAGGAAAAAGTGATTTTCGCATTATACAAGTCAATT
>Ga0209389_1004561_pt1 | contig 11571 bp, 11 predicted proteins | sample CowpearedBW_FD_187526 | JGI IMG/M metagenome (GOLD analysis project Ga0209389, IMG submission 187526) | Root nodule microbial communities of legume samples collected from California, USA - Cow pea red BW (SPAdes) (version 2) | ecosystem: Host-associated > Plants > Roots > Nodule | place: USA... | reverse complement strand
TCTACATAATATGAAAGACACTGACACACTTTTTTTTTATAAACTTCAAATTATTAAAGTCCATGGCTGTCATAAATTGAAGATATTACTTCCATATTCCCTTGCTAAAAACCTTTCTCAACTTCAAGAGATGGAAATTTTTGACTGTACAAATATGGAAGAGATCATATCAAAGGAAAAGTTTGAGAATGAAAATCTGAATCATATGGAAGACATTGGTACACAGTTTTTTGAAAATCTTCAAGTTATTAATGTCCAAAGTTGTTATAAGTTGAAGAAACTACTTCCGTATGCCCTTGCTAAAAACCTTTCTCAACTTCAGGAAATGAAAATTTCCCACTGTAATGTTCTAGAAGAGATCATATCGGAGGAAAAATTTGAGGATGGGAAAGAATTTCCCATGATTGTGCTCCCTAAATTGCATTCTCTTACCTTGGATACACTACCTAATCTTTGCAGTTTTAGTTTGCCATTGGAAATAGATAAGGATGATGGATCAATTTCGTTGCCATTATTCAATCAAAAGGTAATCAACACATTATTTATTCTTCATTGTTTAATGTTTTTATGCAATGTAAATATTGAACTCCTACAAGTTTCCTCAAAGAGAATACTATGCACTTTGTCATTAACCCTTACACAAGTTTCAATGTAGAAACAAATTTGATTTTTTTAATCACCTATTGGAAATATCATTTAACCTGCCTATTGCTACTTGTTGGCATTGCTTATAATTGTTTTGTCTCTTAGATCTGATGCCGATGTATTAGCTCAAATCTATATTTGTGTTATTGATGGCAGGTTACTTCCCCAAAATTGGATATGCTGGTTATCATCAACATGAATCGTTTGAAGTCAATATGGCACAATCAACAAGCTCCGAATTCTGTAAACAATCTGAAAACAATAAAAATTACTAGATGTCATGCCTTGCGTAATGTTTTTCCTACTGCTATGGCTAAGGAGCTTCTCCAGCTCCAAGTGCTTGAAATATCCATGTCTATGATAGAGATGATTGTTGAAGATATTCAAGGCGCACCAGATAACATTACTTTCACAAAATTGGAGCAATTAAAATTGGAATATTTGCCAAAGCTCACAAAGTTTTGCCAAGAAGGTTACAACTTCAAATTTCCATCATTGCAAACAGTAGAGGTGATTGGATGTCCCAATTTGAAGTCTTCTGGTAATCTAAACTTAACCACCATAGCACAACTTGGATTGAGGGGTAAAAATGGTCAAAAGGATGATGAACTTAATAATTTGTTCAATGAAAAGGTATATGACTACTTCCAATCATGCTGGTTTTTAATCTATAATGTGGAATATGAACCCAATCCATTTAATTTACTCAAGTTTCAATGTCTGCATAGATTTCATTTTCTAACTCATTCTCTAGCTCATTATAGCTATGCAAATAATATGATTTATCTTAATAATGTTCTTTACCCTATCAATAAACAAGTAGAATACTATTTTGATATGATTGTGAATGCTAATAGGTTGCAATGCCCAACCTTGAAGACTTGAGGTTGTCTAACATCGGTTCACATGGGAAGATATGGGATGAAAAATTGCGAGTCCCCTTTTACAGTAAAAACTTGAAGAATTTGATTGAGGACGATTATCGTAATCACACAGAAAGTTTGTTCTCATCCTCCACAGCTAGAGCACTAACAAAACTGAAACATCTTGAGATTCTATCTTGTCCTGCTTTGGTGGAGATATTTGTCCAACAAGAGAAGGTGAGCATGTTAGACTTCCATATTGAATCTAACAAATACATACTTATACATTTACTTAGAGTATATGTTGATATGTTGCTGATGGTAGGCTACATTCCCAAACTTGGAGACACTGTTTATCAATGGCATGAGTGGTTTGCAATCAATATGGAACAACCTGCAAGGTCCAAATTCTTTTCACAAGCTAAATAAAATACAAATTATTGGATGTCGTGCCCTGCATGATGTATTTCCATTTGTTGTGGCCAAAGAGCTTCGACAACTTAAAGTGCTTGAAATATCGAGGTCTATTAACATAGAGAACATTGTTGTAAAGAGTCATAGAGGTGGCGCCCTTGGCAAGCATAAGAATATTAGTGATTCAGTTTCTATGGAATTTGAAGAAGATGATGCCGTTTTTACGAAATTAGAAGAAAATAAAGGTGATGATGCAATTGAGATAGTTTTTATGGAATTGAAAGAATTGTACTTGGAGCACTTACTAAGGCTTAGAAGCTTTTGCCGGGAAAGTTACAACTTCAAGTTTCCAGCCCTTGAAAAAGCAAGTGTGATTAGATGTCCCAATATGCAAACTTTTTGTCATGGAAATTTAATCACACCCTCTCTCTCACAAGTACGATTTGGATGGAGTCAAGAAGATCTTCGTTGGGACGGTGATCTTAATACCACTCTGAAAAGGTAATTAATACTTCAACTAAGCGCCATGAATCTCCATTTTTCATGATAACTTCTAGAGTTTATATTATAGTTCTAATTTTGTTGAGTTTTCAGACGTATGAATTTGGAGTCTAACATTGTAACATCATAGTCCGAAGGAAATTAAGAAACCATCATTTTCTCAAGTAAGGTATCTACATATCGTATTTTGTGGTTTTGATTTTTATATTTTTGTTCTTTTTAATCATTCACTATATTTGTCTTTCAGTTATTTTTTGTGATTTTAATAAGCTATTACATTTTTTCTTTTTTTTTTCCATTTAAATGTTATGTTCAATCAATTTAGTGCACCACTGATGCTATGGATGAATATAGATTCAAAGAAACCAGTTGGACAATTGGAGGATTTTATTCCCACTGCAAAAAAATTCTTGGTAACTTTATTTTTTCAATGAACTCAATATTTTAATTTTCGCACACTTTACTTTCTAAAGAATTAAGAAATTTATTACAGCCAAGCATGGCATGTTACAGGATCTTGTGTCGCTTATCTTTGTTTGTCCTTTTTGCTATGCGGGTCTTATTGTGTTGTTCTTTGGGTAGTGTTTCTCTATGTGCATTTGTATGTTTATACTAATATTGTAGACAATAGACAATGTGTACAGATTTTCTAGCTGCTATACTACAGTCTTTATATAATGTAGATTGTTTCTTTGTGTGCATTTGAATGTGTGATCTGTGTTCAGAGTATTCTTCTATTCAATACAGTAGTGATTTTCTTTTTTTTCTCTGGTTTCTGTGTTTTTATATTGCTCAAACCCATCATGTTGGTTGATTGTTGCAAGTGCATACAGTTTCTTCTGAAAATTGTGTATAATTTAGAGGTCGCTCAGCAAGACTGCAATTGACTTTTTGTTTTCTCTTTGGAAGTTTATGATTTGGGTTATAAATATGGTTTTCCTTTATTTATTTTTAATAATAAAAGAGGTAGAACAGAGAGTCATCTTCAATATGCCATGCTTAAGTTTCTTGCCGACGTCTACCTTGAGGATTGATACATAGGTGTAAACTGCAAGAAGTTCCATTCAGTTGCACCTACTCAAGACAAAGTTGCTTAAGAGGAATTTGAACCCACTCTCATGGAAAGGTGGGTGTTCATACCTGATCCTTGACCACTTTTGACAACAAACATGGGCTTTAAGGTGTCTCATTTTTCCTTTAAGCTCTATAAATAGTTTATTCACTTTATAGTCCATACATTTAAGAGAATAAAGTAATTTTAATCCCTCTCTAGGGTGGGTATGGCGGTTATAAACAAGTATAAAGATGGGTTAGAATAAGTAAAATGTATAGATGGATGAGCTCGTGTCTAACGAGAAAATGTTGATGGAGGAGTTGGATTTTAATAGAATATGATGAAAACGGAAATCTGAACCTAAGGAAAATTCTTGATTGAGTAAAACAAAACTACAATGAACGAAAAATACATGAGTCTATATTACATAGACTCTGATTAACAAGGAAAACAGAGCAGTTTACTAAAACCAAATGAACTGCCACAACTTAGAGAAAACTGTAAAAATATCTAAAAAACAGAAAAGAAAATAAGCGAAAACTAAACAACACATAACAGAAAAAAAACAAAAAAACAAAATACAAGTCTGAACAACTAAATACAATTCTAATAGCCCCTCAAACTCAAGGTGAGGGAGGAGCAGAATCCTGAACATTGAGTTTGCTTCTTAGAAACTGAAAGCGAGTGGCAGAAAGGGGTTTGGTAAGAGCATCAGGACGAGTAAGTGTAACATATTGCAAAGCACCAACCACTGAACGAAATAATATAGGATCAGCAAAAGTAGAAGAGCCAGACTTGGATAATTTGCCGGAAGAAACCATAGGAGTAAAGACGGGATGAGCATCAGCCATGTGAGTGCGATGCAGCAAATCACTAAGATATTTACATTGTGTCAACATCAAAGACTTGTCGGAGAGATAGTGAATTTCAATGCCAAGAAAGTAGCCAAGCTTGCCCAATTGTTTCAAAGAAAATTGAGAATCCAAGCTATGAGTAATGTGACAAATAAGAGAGGCAGAGGATCTTGTAATAAGAATATCATCAACATAAACCAAGATATAAACTGTGTGAGAAACCTAGTGTCAGCAAGGTGTGTTGAAGTGTATCAAACCACTGTCACGGAGCTTGCTTGAGACCATAGATTGCTTTATTGAGCTTACAAACCAGGGATTTATTTGCAGCTTCGAAACCAGGAGGTTGGGTCATATAAACAGTCTCATCAAGCGACCCATTCAAAAAGGAATTATTGACATCTAAATGAAACAAATCCCATGCATTAGTCAAGGCAACCGTTACAATGATGCGTATGGTGACAGGTGTAATAACTGGAGAAAAGGTCTCATGAAAATCAAAACCAGGAGCAAACTGCTGAATATTCTGAGAGTCACCAATTACATGAAAAGAAGCCCTAAATCTGAAATCCATGTAAAGCAAGCAGATCAGCTAGAGCCGTAAAAACGGGTAACTCGACCTGACCCGGCTCGATCGACCACGAGTTAATAATGAACAGTGACCAACTACGGGTTTGTGGGTTAAACGAGTCGGCTCACAGGCTCAGTTAATTAAAAAAATACAACTTTTTTATTTTTTTTCAGTCAAAACTAAATTATATTCTAATTAAAATCTAAATAAACTTTAATACAATCCAAATACAAATCAAAATCACAAAAATACAAATTATATATGTATTGGCTAAAAAAAACAACCTAACATAACCTAAATAAAAAGCCTAACTTAACAAAAATAACTTGTGTGACCCTTTATGTGCGGGTTGGTGCCAACCCGGCTCATCACGGATTCAACCCGGTGAGCCGAGTTCTAGGTGAGCCAGTTCAAAAATCAACTGGTATTGAAATTTTTTAAAAAAATTCAATCCAACTCAGCCTGAACCCGTGGTGAGCTAAGTTGACTCGTGGGTTCCAACCCATCTTGACAACTCTAGGATCAGCAGTGGAATTGGTAAGCATGGCAGACAGAACGTTAGTAGTAGGGCAAGAAGATTGGGTGCTCGATATGGAAGGCTTGAGAGAAGCAGGCGAAGTAGGGGATGACGAAACAGGCTGGCAGGATCAAACAAAACAAGTGAATCAGGAGGTTGAAAATTAAGATCTCCACGATAAAAAAAAAAAAACATTTGTTGTGTGTCCATATTTGAAAAAAATTGGCACTGAAAGTTCGCATAGCGACCACCACGACCATGTGGCAGATCGAGCACCACCACATGGGAAACCACCACCACGAGGAAACTGACCACGACCATAGAGGCGAAGTGAAGAAGAACTAGAAGTGGCACGAGAGTAATTCACAGATAGAGGAAAGAACTTGGACTGATGCCGATTAGTGCGAGATTAATGAGCAAGGAGCAAAGCCTCAACTTCACTGATAGGAGGAGTCTCAAACTTACTGTCAATGACAGAGATGATAACAGCATAATCAAGAGAAAGACCTTCAAGGATTGCATCAACATGTTCATCATGTTTGACGGGGCAACCAGTTCCAGTAAGGTCATCAACAATAGATTTAATATGACCCAAGCATTCCTTCATTGATTTATTTTCGAGATTCTATGCACGGAGATCAGTGTGCAACTGTCTTGCACGAGCCTTCATTTGAGTGAAAAAATGTTCATGAATGTGATCCCAAAATTGATACGAATGAACGACACCAAGAACATGCGATAAGATGCCCTTGGACATAGTAGATTGAAGCCACGTGAGAAGGAGTTGGTTTGAACTTCCCATTCCTCATAAGCCGGATTAACAATACCACTGTCACGATCTGTTTCAGAGAGGAAGCATGGAGGAATGATAGGATTAACCACAAAACGATGAAGTTTGTGTGATTTAATAACAGGTTCAACCAGCTGCTTCGAAAGAAGATAATTAGTATCATCAAGTTTTTCAGTAACTTGATGCGAAAAGAAAGGGTTTGGGGAAGTGTGGGAAGAAGAAGCCATCATAAACCAAGATCTGAACCTAAGGAAAGTGTTTCATTGATTGAGTAAAAAAAACTACAGTGAACGAAACATACATGAGTCTATATTACATAGACTCTGATTAATAGTAAAACAGAGCAGTTGTGGACAGTTACCAAAACCAAATGAACTGCCACAACTTACAGAAAACTGTAAAAATACCTAAAACACAGAAAAGAAAATAAGCATAAACTAAACAACACATAACAGAAAAAGAAAAGAACAAAATACAAGTCTGAACAACTAAATACAATTCTAATAGATTTTATACTAGACTGCCAAGCCAGCTTTTGGAAGGAAAAAAGCTAAGATGAGTTGGTTTAAGGATGGAGACAAAAAGTACTGCCTTTTTTTTCATTCGGTAATGAAAAAAAGGACCAATGCTAGTGCCATTCAAAAATTAGTTTATAATGGTCAAAATCTGGACGATCCTAGCCAAATTGAAAAACATATTCTGGACTTTTATACCAATTTATATGCTGATAATGCTCAGGCTAATTGCTCTGTTTTAGAGATGCAACATTTTGTTTCCAAGTGTATTCCTAGCTTGGTTACCGAGGATGAAAATCAAAAGTTGATCCAATGTCTTGGGAAAGAGGAAATTATGTGTTGTGTTTAACCTCAATGGTGATAGTGCTCTAAGTTCTTATAGGTTTGGTGGTTGTTTTTATCAGGCTTGCGGGGATATCATTGGTGATGATGTTTGCAAAGCAGTGTAACAAATTTTCAAAAGGGGTTAGGTCATGCTACTATGGATGAATTCTAATGTGATATCTCTAATACCTTAAATTTTAGGGGTTGAGAATATTCAAAACTTTAGACCTATTATTGTGGCTAATTTTAGATTCAAAGTTATCTCTAAAATTTGGTTGATAGACTAGCTGACATAGCTAGTAGAATAGTGTTCCCTAATCAAAAATGGTTTTATAAAGGGAAAACACCAAGGGCTGTATTTATGTTACTTTGGAGGCCATAAATGTTGTCTAAAAAATATAAGAGTCAATGTGGTAGTTAAAATTGATATTCCTAAAGTGTTTGACAATTTTAATTGGCATTTTTTGGTTCAAGTGCTGGAACGTTTTGGTTATCACGTAACTTTTTCTTCATGGATTTTTTATATTCTTAAATCTTTTTCGTTTTCTAAGAGTGAATGGAAGATTGGTTTGTTATTCCTCTTGTGGGAGAGGTGTTAAACAGGGTGGTCCCTTTTCCCCTATTCCTCTTTGCTTGGAAGAAGAGGTGCTTAATAGATGTTTAACACAGCTAGTCCAGGAGAAAATGGTGCTTCCTATGGCGGGTCGTAAAGGTTTTCAACTTCCTTCCCATGTTCTCTCTACATATGAGATTTTTGTGTTCTTAGAGGAAATGTTAGATTTTTAAGGGTTGTGGTGAATTTCTTGAACTTATATGGCTTAACATCTAGACAGTTGATGAATCCTATTAAGAGTCATTTCTACACAGCAAATTTTGTTGAAGACGAGTCCCCGAGTTAAAATAGTTTTGATGATACTAAACATTCATACAACCAGACGAGGAAATATTTGAAATATCTAATTAGTACATATATTTGAAATATTTGACAAACATGTTTTGTAAATTAAACTATATATTTTGGACAAATGTTTTCGTATGTTTAATCTCTAATACTTAAGTTTTATAAGTGTTGATATAAGCTGGAAGTCTAGCACATGTAGTAGACAAGTCTTGGCATTGGATGAGTCTATGCAGTAGACAAGTACAACTAGAGGATACCACCAAATGAGCTCACTAGATGACCCAATGCATTAAACGACCCAAGGCATTAGACATTCTAAGGCACTAGACGACCCAAGTCACTAGACAACTCAAGCCCTTAGACAATCAAGGGATTAGACGACATAAACAATGTAGACTCACTAGACGAGTGCATTGACCAAACCAGTCGAAAAAATAAGTATAGGATTTCTACACGTGTTAGACGAGTTAGAATGAGTTGTATTAATTGGCTAAGTCATTTCTTTCTTTTAATCTCTAATTCATTATTTGAATTGGTAATTTTATCTAATCATTTAAAATTGAGAATTGATTATATGAGCCACAACGTTAAAGAATTATGATTTGATAATTATACTCTGAAAAAAGAATAATTTTGAATTAAACAGTCAAGTCAAATGAATTTATGGAAATAATCTATATCACTGCAGACCAAATTATTGATTGATTGCAATTGGAATATATCATTGTTCTTAGATTCAATTACAAAATCATATTGCACAAAACTTCCTTTACAGGGATGTATGATGAACTTTGCAGGAAAATAAAATTCGAATTAAGATCATGCTCACACAAGAAGGGAAAGAAGATATTACTTAGAGCATTAGCAAGAAATAATTAAAGTCTCAAATAATGATGTTGAAGAAATACTCTAAAGAATCAAAGTGAAGAATTGATCAAGTCATTCCTTATTGAGAGAAATCATGAAGATTGTGATGAAGCTATGAAACTCAAATCCTCAACGGTTATCAAAGCAACACCTATATAAAGGATGAAAAATGATAACTTCTTCTTCATACTTGACAAAAGACAAAACTCTAAACTTTGTGAGAAAAACTCTAATACATCTATGATCATTGTATTGAGAAATTGTTATATCATTAGTGAATTGTGAGAATTTCGGTTGAGACAAAACACATTTTACCAACTGAAGTTGTAACCTGTGAGTTGAATTGTAACTCTCTTACTTTGAAAGTAATTGTTGTAATATTCATTTGAGTGCTCTTGATCTTAGGGGGAGATTAAGAAGGTGATACCTAAAGAGGTTTGTACTTGGTGCAGCCTTGAGAGGTTTGTACTCATGATACTAGAGAGTTTGAAACTTTTTGTAACTTGGAGAAGGTGATGCTCGTTTCTAGTCAAGAGAATTGAGTGGAATATATTAAGCAAGTTGCTTAAGAGACTAGACGTAGCCTCGACGGTAGGTGAACCAATATAAATCTTTGTGTGCTTTTATCTCCCTATGTTTTTACTTTAATTATTTTGTTTGCGCAAAAATTGTTTAAATTTGTATACAAGCTCTATTCATCCCCCCTTCTACAGTCACATAACACCAACAAATTCTTCTTTTACCTAATTATTGTGTTATGGAAACTTTTGCATAGTAGAAAGATTTCCAACCAATGATGTTTTCTAGAGAAAGGGGATCTTTCTATGTTTCTTGTGTTCCTTATACAGTAGGAAAAATGAGTTTTGATGAGTCTATGAGTCCTCGTGAGGATGGAGAGACTATTCCTAAGAGAGTTACTAGAAGCATGACCAATAGGGAGACCTCTTCCTAACCTATTCCATTGAGTTCATTTAGTATTTTCTCTTGTGTTTAATGTTCCAACCTTTGTTTGCATTCTTGTGTTTGTAGGTTTGCTAGTGATACCTCCATTTTTTAGGTTGTCACCTTGTAGTAGAAAGAAGGGCTTAAGAGGCACCTAACCTACAGGGATTTCTCATCACACCCCTAGTTTTGATAAGAAGACACCCTTGTTGTGGAGGAGAGAAGATCTTGAAGTTGACCCCAAAACCCTAAACCCTAAACATATAAGACATTTGACACCACTTTTAACTGGTTATGCAGTCAGTCCTTTAGTGACCCTTTTTTTGTGTTATGGTTATGCGGTCAATCACTCCGAACCATCAACTTTGATACCACTGATGGGTTATATATTCTTTCATATGTTTTGGTTATATATTGGTTATGGTTATAGTCATTGAGAGATTGTGGTTCCATATGGTTATATGACATTAGTCTTACACATATAAGGTATTTGACACCACTTTAACACTAAAACCTTATGGCAATGATGTTATGGGTCTTTATTCTTATATAGTGTTTAACTTTGTCTATTCTATCCAATGTGGAACTTTGACTCACACTTGGACTATTCCCAACAATCTTCCAATAATTAAGCCTATAGCTAAAAGAGACATGGAGATTAAAATTAAAATTACTACAAATACACAAAACACTTTTATATATGTGAATTATGTAATATGTAATACATAATATGTAATACACAAGGTGGTGGCTGTTATCCCCATATGACAAAGGTTAATTGAAATGTGAATTATGCTCATTTTGATAATGATATAATGATATGAACAATGGTGTATGTATGGTTGTGTTAGAGTGAAACTAAACTAAAATAATATTAATAATAATCAAGATAATGTCTCACCTTCCATCCTAAACAACAGAGCCGAATTGGGTCCAAAAGGCTTCTTCCACAAATCACACAAATGTGAGCAAAGCCTTTCTCTGCTTCTTCAGTTGAGGCCTATTGTTCATAAATAAAACTCTAGCACTATTAACATACTTTGCATCCCCAACACCACCTAAATTTCTGACACTTTTCCCACATATCATGATACAAAAATCACCTTTTACCTTATCAATAATGATGTCAAAATGGACAATAATCCGTGAGTCAATCTAACTCATTATTGGTTTGAATAAGGTTAGGCTGAAAAAAATTTATTTGATTTTTTAAAATACGTTGAATTAAAGTGATTTACAGTGTATTTGGTTTCACGTATGTGTAATTAGTTTTTCAATCTAAAATCATGATTTGTTTGATTTTAAAATTGATTTTGAACTAAAAAGTTCACATTAAAAGAGAAGATAATATTATCAGCTTCTGCATCCAACAATCAATTACTCCAAAATTAATTTTTCAACACCCTCTAAAACACACTCTTAATTAATCCATAGAATAAACAGATTTGAGCTCGATTAAAGGTAGGTTGCAGGTCAACTATCCAAAACCAACACTATTATTTTTTTTACAATTTTTTAATTTCTTTTTATTATAATATTTATTACTTTTAATTATATAGGTTCACAATTTGATATGTTTAAATATTAAAATATTGTTCAATAATATTTAAATAGTTTGAATGTTTAATTTATTTATTTGTCAAATTAAATACATTAATATTTTAATCTCTAACAATTATCTTTATAAAAATATTTCAAGAATCAAGTGAATATTTTGATTCCACTATTATCAAAAATAAATTGTGTCAAATTACTTTTATTATAGTACAATAAATATATAAAATAAATTACAAAAACTAAAATATTTGCAAATAAA
>Ga0209389_1004559_pt1 | contig 11573 bp, 8 predicted proteins | sample CowpearedBW_FD_187526 | JGI IMG/M metagenome (GOLD analysis project Ga0209389, IMG submission 187526) | Root nodule microbial communities of legume samples collected from California, USA - Cow pea red BW (SPAdes) (version 2) | ecosystem: Host-associated > Plants > Roots > Nodule | place: USA... | reverse complement strand
GTTAATGAATAAGACAGGTTTGTATAAATACTTTTGGGGTTTAGAGAATAAGGGAAGGCAAAAGAAAATATATGTGGGAGGATACTAGACCCTCGAAGAGCCAGAGTTATTGTTTTCTAAAATACTTTCCATTGAAATAAATATACGGTGTTTTCTTTGTTATCTCTGCAAATTTCATCTTCCTTAAGTCTTCAAATACAGTTTCTGTAAAATTATCAAAAGAAACTTGATAGCAAGATCTAACACGCAATTGTAGGCCTTTATTGCACCCAACAATCACTTTTACTCACCCAAAGAGTCGCTCTTGGTGCCACAAGAACCAATTTAAAAGGGATAGCTATATGAGAGGAAAAAGATCATTATTGAAATTGTATGTAAGAATACGTGACCCATATATATGGAGAGAACTCTACCCCCTAGAGTAATGATTACAAAGATCTCTAGAATCTTCCAGTACCACACTTGTAATGATTACAATATCTTCTTGCAACTCAACACAATATTTTCTCCTAACTCAGAAGAACCCATAACAACAACTACAAAACAAGTTTTCATTAAAGAATTGATATTTGATGGCAACCAATAATTAAAAGAATAGGAAAAATAATTTCCTTAAAATCATGTAGCTCCCCACCCAGCTTGAGATCTTCCTCCAAGACTCCAACTTAAAGGCTAACTCAATGGCCATTGAAATGTCTATGACACAAGATCTTGAATGAAGACCTCCAAGAAAATAACCCAATGGTTGCTCCTTACACCCAGTAAATCCCCTCATCTTAAGAATGTCAATTAAAGGCTTAGCAAGTTTGCCAAAAGTAGAGACAAATATTTGATAATAGCCAACAAAACTGAAAAAATCTCCTAGTTGTTTGATGTTCTATGGTTGTGGCAATCTGCCGGTGCTGAAAGCTTGTGAAGGCCAGTTACTTTCATGGTGCAAAAACTAGAATTTCCTGTCATAGCATTCACAGAAAATTGAAGAGTCTCAACTGCAATACCATCCACAGCTGACTCAGGTTTAGCTTTTCCAGCTTCTGCAGTAGGGTATTCCTCAGCCAACTGCAGCAATAAAACTTGAGATATCATATGCTTCAACTGATGGAATTATGGAAAACTGAGGTTTAGGAGGGGAATTAGTGAATTTAGCAGGAGGGACATGGTTTCTGACACCATGCTTATTGATAGAAGCTTTGGCAGCCTCATGCAACTTCACAAGGTGAGTTGCAGGAGCAATAGAGTTGGGGTTGAACTTCCTGATTGTCACTTTGGGTTTCATGTTCCAATCCAGCCAAGAATATGCTCAACATCCTGATTGTCACTTTGGGTTTCATGTTCCAATCCAGCCAAGAATATACTCAAGGCCTGTTCAGGAAGAAGGGCTACCTGAGTTCAGGCGACCTCGAAATCATCAACATATTAACGTGGCCTGCCTTTGCGTTTGACTTTAATTAGAGCAAGCAGGTCATTGTAAACTTTGTCGAATCATTGAGCTACATCAGCAATGTATTCAGAGCAGGGAGGGTGGATACCCAAATTGCTACACATATAGTTGAGAGATGCCACTGTAAGCAGCCCAATTGAGGTGGATAAAGGCTAAACGAACCTTGCAAGCTTACAATGTGCCATCCAGAGAAAAAAACTGAATGTACATACACAACCATTCTTCCATATCCTTACCATCAAACCAGAATTCCACCTTAGATATGCGAGTAGAGTAGGAGTTGTGGGCTTCATTTTGATTGCCAAAATGGTGACTGTTGGTAGAGAAATCATCATTGTGGTTCTAGGAAGATTGAGCCTGTAATAAGCTCTTGATTTGTTCCATTCCTGCATCTAGATGATTCAAACAGGTCATACTCACCAATTTTCACAATTAAATCATTAAATTCTTGTTTCTTCTAGAGCTCAACCATCGTAATTTGACTTCAGGTCATAACAGCCATTGCTGATGAATCCACCTGTCTCTAATACCAATTGGGACTATTTGAATATCCAGAGAGTAACCTGAGAATAATCCTAGCTCAGAACAGGGATACCAATGTCATAATGGATTTAGTTGCAAGGAGCATAGTAATTGATTGGAGAGAAGAGTCAGAAAAAATAAATTTATTAAAATGGTGATATCTCAATTTCATTGCCCACCTGGCTGTGATAATGCTCAAGTCGATTACAATTTCCTTATAGAAAAAAGAAACATATACTAAGTATTTCTATGGGTCAGAAGTATGTTGATACAATGAGATACTTTGAACCTAAAAAATTTCTCCACTCTTGCAATCCTCCCGATCAGCCTATCAGGTCAACCCTTTCAAAGACAACCTCTTTTACTCGAGGAGACTCTTTTCATTGACCTTGGAGAAATTTTTTCAACTACAATTCCACTTGGTTCTTTGGGCTTTATTGTGTGATTAATAAAATGCATATTGCATATTTCTGCATCATCTTCAACATGCGGAAGCTTTATGTACTAGCTTTAGTGTGATGTGAGTTTGTCTTCAGCAGATGCACATCCAAATACAGTTAATTTGATCTTCCACACCATCATCATTATCATTTGTCCACTCAATACTTTTTTTCCCATTAGCTATGCGAGGAACTTCTTGATTTCCTCCATACGAGCAGGTTGCAACAACAACTTTTGAGGAACTTTATCAAAGAGTCCACCCTGGCTTCCACAATTACTATTCTCACTGACCAGACTCAAAACAAGGCAAGTCAAACCAACTGATAGGCCCTCAAAGTGTAATGAAAAATTGAGAGATAAAGGAAAGAGATAGAAACCAAAGAAACAAACTACGGTATTTCTCTGCCAAGGGAATAGTTCCCTTTCCAACTATAGAATAGTTAATTACAAAAGATCCAAAAAGAAATCCTACTCATGAGTGTAATAGTATCTATATACTTCCCTCACTAACTACCACAAACCACTAGGCTATTGTAACCCATCCGCATAACCATTGTTCTCTAGAACGTACTCACTTCTTTATTCTAAAATACACTTCCAGTTTTGAAATCAATTGCAGTTGTTGGTCATATAAGGAATAAATTCAACCTGAATTAAAATGAGAACAGTCATAAATCAATGATATAACGTGGGAAATTAAATTTGGGAAACCTCATGTATTTTGAGAAGTTCCAAAATAGCCAGCACAATGTCATTAACATAGCAAAACCCAGAAGCCTCACACTTCTTTGCATGATGTAGACCACCAGCCCAATTTACTGCAATATCACATACTCCATGGTTCAATTTTAGAGCACCACCAACAGAACCTCCTGCATATGTCTGGCAGAAAGAGTAAAGACCATCAAATACAGGGCAGTCTTCACCAACATTAAACCTCTTCAATTGTCTCAATTGGTCTTGCTGTGTTTCAGGAGTGATGCCTCTCAAAAAGGCCACATAATCATCAGCATGGAACTTGCAGAGGTCCCTATCTTTGGCAGCAGTAGGCTTCAGAACCTGCATGTGTTGAAGCAATCCATAGTGGGCTAAAAGAGCATGCGTCATTCGAATTCTATGTGGTTTCATTGGGTGCCCCTGCCCATAATAATAGTTTCCAACCTCTGGATCATAGAAATATGAAACCTTTCTCTTCACACCATCTGGCCCTGATGGAAGGGAGTTCCCTCCACTTTCCATTAAACAATCTACACATTACCACAAACAATGATAATCAAGAAACATAATAATGATGATAATAATAATAATAATAATAATAATAATAGGGGAAAAAAACAAATATTCAGTAATTATCATGCAAAAACACCGTGTATTTAACAAACTACATCATAAGGAAATGCACAAATCAAGCACGTAATAACCAAAGTGGGCAATAATTATTCTCTTGATTGCTGAACACCAGCAGAAAAAATACAAACTAACTAGCCTTTTAATTACAAATTGAGATTTCATCGAGAGCTCTCAGACCTCGAGCCTATGTAATGTAGTCAAGCAAAAGGTTTAAGGTGGGCAAAAAGGGCAGAGGTTGAAGTTTTCACTTTTCAGCCTCCGGATATCTAGGCGGAAAAAAGAAAATAAGATCTAGAAAGGGGTAAATGCTATTCAACAGAATTTCAACTGCAAAAGAGAGAAAGAAGACTGGAGGTAACACCTAATGTTTTAAATGCCTGGCTATTTTTGAATCAATACAATGACTTTATGACCATGCAAAAGTAATTTATCGGTCTCCATATCGCATATCGCTTCAGAAGAAAAACGAAGAGAAATGTAGATCGGTGGAAAATACAGGTCACCAAAAGACTCGAAAGAGAGAAATCTCACTTTAGTTCTAGCAGCGCTGACGAATGGATGAGTTCAGAAATTCAGATAGTTGAAGCAGCTCCAGGCTTTAGGCTTCAGGCTCCGTCTCTGAGATGGATATTCAATTTGCTGCTGTGAGAGTGCAGTGGACCGTAGAGGAGAGGATTTGAACTTCGTAATTTTGGAGAACCGAGTCTTCTACATTTATTTATGTTTTATTTTGAATAAATATTAAAAACTTAAAACCAACAATATTAACTAAATAATAAAATTTAATTTTTTTAAAGATAAATAATATTTGGGTTGGGAAACTGTGTACACTTGTTTAGTCAATTTCTTCGTTCATGTTTTCTTCTAGTACTTTCCTGGATTATTATGGTTTTAAAATTACTTATGCTCTAGAATTTTGGATTGGATCATTTGGAAAAATATTGACTTTTTAGTTTAGTGATTATATAATCAATATTTAAGGATTTATAAACATATTTTAAATTATATTCTTTTGAATGTATTTTCACTTAATATAATATATTATGAACGTAAAATTTAAAATGTTTTTAATTGTATAATTTTAAATATTTTTTTAATTTTGAATTATACAATCAAATATAAAAATTAAATTATGTAACTTTAAATGTTTTTAAATTATGCATAATTTAGATTTTTCCCACAAATAGGGAAGTATAATAAAAAAAATGGAGGCGTCAAAAGAAATTGTCATCGGTTTATCTTTATGGTCATTTTTGTCAGTTTGATGAGCTGGATAAAAAGTTAAGGCCTTTTACTTTCGTTAGTCTCTTTATTCCTCCAGATCTCTTTTTCCTTAATGCATATGCATAAAATTAAATATCTCCATAAAATTAATTATTTTATTATTTTATTTTATTTTATAAAATAATATTATTTAAATAAATAAATTCTATTTTCTATACTACGTTTTTTCTTTTATGATAATTTATTACTTAGTCACTTAATAAAATCAAGTTTAAAAAATATCTTTTCACTCTATTTTGTAAAATATTATTATTTAAAAATAGAAATAATAAATTTATCTTAAGAAAATTAATATCTACTAAAAATATACCAAAATAAAATATAAAGAAAACTACCTTTTTAATTTTTTTTACAAATATCTCGACTCTTACTTTTATTAGTCATATAAAAAATATATTAGTCATTATCTATAATTATATATTAAGAGAATTTTTTTTAGTTATTCATAATTCATCTTTATAATTTAATTATTTATTTATTATTTAAAAATTAAATATTATTTGTATATGTTTTTTATAAAACTATTATAAGAGTTATTTTTTCTTGTCATTCATCAATACTTTTTATTCTCTATTTATTCCATTTTATATATTAACTATTATTATAATATCAGTAATATAATATCAACAATATATATATATATATATATATATATATATATATATATAATAAAAAGGATATGTAAAAGTTATCTTTTTACCTATATTCCTGTTTATTTTATTAAGGTCTCAATCGGTTGATTTTTAGTCGATTAATATTTTAAGTTTTCCATTTATTTATTTTGTCACATTTTTTTATAGATGTTATTTACATTTTTATCCATGATTTATATTTAAATATGATTAAATATAATTTAAGCCTTGGATAAATTTAAGATCTTCCAATTGAGTATCGGAAGAATTGTTGTAATATATTTAATTTTTTGTTAAATATAATTAATTATTTAGAGAATTTTTGTCATTAATTATATATATATATATATTAAATCATTTCAGAGGTTTCAATATTTATAATGAAATCTCAAATAAGTCCTTCAATTTTTATTTGATTCAATTGGGTCCCTAATTTTGAAAAATAGCAACAATTTGGCCATAATTGTTAAAGTTGCTTAAACGATGTTTTCAAATGATGAGGTGAACAAGTATAACGGATACGTGTCAATTGATTTTGAAGTTGTCTATAGCCTACGTGTCAATTAATAAATAAAGTGATTGAAGCCTTAAATCAATTCATCTTCTTCGTTGAATCCTCCTTCTTCAATTGGTGCATCTCTTTCTTCAGCCGCAAATGTCGCTTTGTCTTTCTTGTTCCTCTTGCACTTGTAATGGTTGGGGAAGAAGAACCCTAGTGTATCTTCTCGTGGTGCTAGAGGATCGAGGAGTTTGGGGTTACCATCGATTTGCTACTATGGAGAGAAATCAATTTTAAGAACTGTGAAAACAACAAAAAACAAGGGGAAAACAATTTTGGGGTTGTTCAAAGTACAAGGTAAGAGATGTTGAAGGCAAGTTGTTTGTGGTTTTTAATGTAATAGGGGATGACTATTTTTTTTTAATTTTTGCGCAGAGTGGAAGTGAAGATGGTGTGCAATTACTTTAAATGGTGGAATGAAGATGCCATTGAAGAAAGTACTAATAGTGAAAAGTGCAAAGGAAGGGTTTATATTTTGGTGAAGAATGAAGAAAGTGATAGTGATAGGAAAATGATAAGTAATATGGAGAAATCAATTAAAATATTTAAGAAACGGATGAAGGTGTTGATTGGGATGGTTATTTTTGTTTTTGTGGTTAACGTAATTGTGCTATCAATGTTGATAAGGAATTCATGATATATTGTTGCAGTGTCCTTCAATGGTTACAATTCGTTGTTTAGGATGGTTATTTCTATGTATTGTATTTAACTATATCAATGAATTTGGAAATTTGAAAGAGTTCATTACAATTTCATCGGTACCATTTATTGTTTATTGATAACGTAAAGATGTATGTCATAGATTAATAGTCAATTGGCTTAGTTGATTATATGATTCCACATATGGTAATTATAAATATGATTCTGCGTACAATTATTCAAAAGAATTAGACCTCGTAATTCAAAATGAAAAGTAAATAATAGATTTCATATAAAGAGGTTATGAGTTCACGCAAAATACATCACAAAAGTGGTGGTCCAACCATTCAGTAGCAATATTAAAAGATGTCTTAATGTAAGGAAATAAATTTAAAAAGATTGTCAAGTGACCTTAAAGGTTCACAACTTTTACAAAACGAGATAACAAAATAGGAAACAACACATGCAGCTTCGAAATATGACATTCAGTGATCATGGTATTCAACCCCTCCTAACATTGAGTTTTGCTCTGGGTTTGATGCACCTCGTGATAGCTAAGTTGGAGTTGGTTGGTGGGATGGTTGAGGTGGAGGTGGTTGGTGGGATGGTTGAGTGGGAGGTGGTTGCTTAGATGGCTCACTTGGGGTTGGCTGTTGAGATGCTTTGGTTGGACTTGGCTGCAGGGATGCTTCAGTTGGACGTTGCTGTTGGGATTCCCTTAATTGAGTTATATGAATTTCAGTTGCTTGCGGACAAGCCTTTTGATTGTGTCCTATTTGCTTACAAATACGACATGTTTTATGTAAACCACATTTTCTCAATCGTGTTTCATCTCTTTTGATCTCCTATTGCTCTAATCTTCTTATTTTCTTTGGCCTGTCTGGTAATATTCTCTTTGAGGGGGCAACACATCAGGATATGGAGTTGTCTCCCATAAATTCTGACCATTGATAGGATATATTATGGAAGTGTAGATCTTTTCATAGGTGGACTTCCTAAACATAGCTGGGATGAAGTATTCTCCATTAAGGTTTAGAAACTTTATTGCAGACAAAAAATGGCAACAGGGAATACCACTTATACTTCATTTCCTCAATGTGCATGATTATACGTCTATATTGACAACAAACCTCTCCCATGATTGTGAGATGTGCCTAACTTCAAATAACTTATTTGCAGACCAACTGCAACGACACATAAAACAACAATAATCAAACAATATTCATATTTTCAAACAAAACAAAATGCAACACTTACCTAGGAATCCAATATTTTGTTATTTATGACTCCTTCTCAAATATGTTCATAATCCCGAGACAGATAGATCCTGATATTGATTGTATATTCAATTTGTTCTTTGCCCACCTTCTCATCAAGTACACACAAATATCCTCCAACATGCTTATCACTAGCTTAGTCCTTGTATGTAACAATACAATATTGAAGGCCTCAAACATATTGTTTACTAAGGTATCAGATTGAGATTTTGTGGTAAATCTTGGTCTTGACCAATATCTACATCAACCATTAATATTTCAATTAGGATAGAATACAACCACTTTAGTTGGAAAAAAAATGACTAAGCATTAAAAACAATGAAACTTAAATTCAATTACTTGGGGGGAATTGCAATCAAATGCTTAAATGCATCCTCATTAACCTTTTTTATATTTCTCATCTCCCTTTCCCATGCTTGTGTGTGTGTGGCTATAGCTGTTACCCACATTAGACACCTTAGAGTTTTTGCTGGAAATTGCTTTCTAAAATTGGCATACAAGTGCCTTACACAAAAAACATTGATCAACTCCAAGCATAAGTTTTTATATGGCTGGTAGTAGGTCATGCCAATATAAAAAATAAAGCAATACGTTAAAATATTTGATCTAATATAAATGTAGGAACAGAAAGCTGAATAGAAATTTACCTTTTGTTGATCATATATAAATGTCTATGATGCACACACTGCAGCTCCACTAAGGTCCTCAATAAGTAACTCCAAAAACCAAGTCTAGGAATCCATGTTCTCAACCTCCACAACAGCATATGCAATAAGCAAAATTTGGTCATTAACATCTCGACCAATAGTTGTTAACAACTCTCCCCAATATTTTTCTTTCAAGAAAGCCCCATCCAATCCAATTATTGGTATACATGAAATAAATTTGTCTTTGCATGCTTTCAAACATGTATAAAACCTCTTGAATATTGGCTGCCCTTGATTCTCCTCAACATTAACTTTGACTGTTGATCCTGGATTTCTTGCTATAAGTCCATGTGCGTAATCATATATCCTTTTGTATTTTTCTTTAAAAGACCCTTCAACATTTGTGCTGCAATTGCTTTGGCCCTATAACCCATACACCTAGAGATACCAACATTCCATTTTCTACTAATTTTTTCACGGATTTCAATTCCCTTTACTTTTGGGTTTTCCCTAACTATTTTTTTTTTCCATTTTTTTACTCAACCACTTTGAACTAAGTACACGTAGGTTGAATTCCCTACTACATGTGTGCTTATCTATAATCTTCCACAACTGCCAAGTTTTAATTGCTTTCATGTAACCATAATATGCAGTCCATGGGCATTTTCCTTTTTCACCTATACAGTTTAATCTCACTCGTCTTTAGTCATTCTTTACGAACTTTATATTTCTCCCATTTTCCAAAGCATAGCTTTTTGATGGCTTCTAAAAGCTCCTCTTTTTTAGTGAAATAGGTCCCCAATTCCCATTTATAATCAACCATTGTCTTAGGCATTGTAAAAGTAGCAAAATTCGTGTACCCCTCTTCATAACTATCTACAACATCACTCATATATTGATCAGATAGCCATTCATTATCCAAAAACCCCCTGACATTATCCTCCACGTCAGTATCTTCTGGCCCACAAGCAGTAGATTGTCCACGTGAAACAAATTCAACCTAAACTTCTACATTACCAGACCATTCCTTATTACCTATTTCATCATCTATATCACAATCAATACTTACATCTAGTAGGTTGTCAGTACTTTCATCCATGCTACCATCAGGTCCAGACTTAGTCCAATTGTGAACATCACCATCTTCTTCGATCTTAGTCTACCCCACACCTTGATATTGAACTCCCTCCTCCCTTAATTTAGCTTCAACTTCAGCTTCATAGTGAACTCCATCCTCCCTTAATTCAGCCTCAGCTTCATATTCACACTGAACTCCACCCTCCCTTATCTCAACCTCACCTTCAGCTTGACACTACAAACCATCACTTAAAACAACACCAATATTAGACTGACTTCCCTCTTCCCTTATTTATGCATCACCTTCACCTTCACATTCAATACCATCTCCTAAAACAACAACTTCACCTTCACATTCAATACCATCTACTACAACAGGAACACTTTCCCTCTTCCCTTAATTCAGCCTCAGCTCCAGCTTCACCCTGAACATCTTATCCTAAAACACTTGCACCACCCTCCTTCTATGTGGCAGGTTCATCCGAAAAATATTCCAGCATTTCAATCACCTGGGATTCAGACAATGTGTGTTCAACAAATAAATGAACATGACCATTTAGTTTTACGACATTAACCATATGCATCACACCATTGTCATCACAGAGAAACTGCAGTCTATCATCTAATATTGGAACAACTTCAACAAAGAACCATAATTTATTCTCTCCAACATACTCGAGCCCTTTTATCACACTTAAAACAACATAGTAGCTCCATATGTTTGGGTTGAAGGATAAAGTAGTACTTTCCCCATATTCGTACCACAACTTCCCATCACTTAATAATTTACCTCCATGGTGAAAAACCACCTCAAATTCCTCATCCATCACACAAACACATATACAAATAGATACATAAACCTATATATTAATCAAATACCTACAAAAAAAATAAAAAACATATATTAAATACAAACCACACTGAAACAGACACTCCAACAACACTTTAAACACATGGACCACAACACAAAAGCATTTACACATGGTGGGCCAACAGAACCATATTTAAACACCTTCAACCTATAATCAATATTGTAGTTCCCCTAAAACACACATGCCCCTAACCAATATTTTGGTTCCCCAAAACACAAACACCACAACATGCATCAAACAATTTATTCAGAAATTAACATGCTATAGAGAGAAACTCACCTTCTCCGCCCTTCTATTTAAACGAACACGCGATTCAGATGAAGGAACACCTCGATTGCACTTGGATTCCAACAGCTTCTCCCCCTTGTCTTCTCTTCGCAGAAAACCCTAAGTCGTTTACGTTTCCCCCAAATCAAATTTTTGCCCCTTTCTTATTCTGCCAATTCCTTAATTAACTTATTCAACAAATATAATATTTAACACATCATTATTTCTGATCAAGCCATGTGAGTAAAAAATAACATATCAACATGCCTAGTCAATGTTCACTTAACACTCACTAACGTCGTTAACGATTATGGTAAAATTTTTGCTATTTTTCAAAATTAAAGACTCGATTGACTCAAATAAAAATTGGGAGACCTACTTAATATTTCGCTACAATTGATTATTCATAATTTACCTTTTATAATATAACTATTTATTTATTATATAATGATTATCTATTATTTGTATACTTTTTTATAAAACTATTATAAGTGTTATTTTTTCTTTTCATTCGTAAATAATTTTTTTTCTCTATTTATTTCAATTTGTATATCAACTATTATTA
>Ga0209389_1004555_pt1 | contig 11575 bp, 10 predicted proteins | sample CowpearedBW_FD_187526 | JGI IMG/M metagenome (GOLD analysis project Ga0209389, IMG submission 187526) | Root nodule microbial communities of legume samples collected from California, USA - Cow pea red BW (SPAdes) (version 2) | ecosystem: Host-associated > Plants > Roots > Nodule | place: USA... | reverse complement strand
GGCACCAACGGCTGGGGCCTGGCCGCCAAGCATGTGCAGGAGAAGCTCTTCGGCAGCTCCCTGAACAACGTGCTGTGGGTGCAGTACGCCCAGGGTTCGGCCGGACTGAACTCCAACTTCGGCAATCAGACCGATACCTCGGCCGCCAAGAAGTTCCGCATCGTCGAATCGGTCAACTTCCAGCAAGGCGCCTGGGGCGGCATGGGCATGCTGCTGTGGGCGAACGAGAAGGACAACGCCGGCAAGGCCACGGTGTCCACCTCCATCGGCGGTCGCGTGTCTTACGGGGTCACCCGCAACTTCAAGCTGCTCACCGAGGCCGGCGTGTCGCAATACAAGCCCGATGGCGGCCAGCGCGCGCGCCTGACCAAGGTGACCTTCGCCCCGACGCTGTCGACCGGTCCGGGCCTGATGGACCGACCCGAGTTCCGTCTCTACGTCACCCACGCCAAGTGGAACAAGGCCGCCGGCAACGTGACCGGCGAGCCCGGCTACGACGGCCAGACCTCCGGCACCAGTTTCGGCGCCCAGGTCGAGGTCTGGTTCTGACGCTGCGCCGCGCGAGTCCGATGGGCGGCCTCCCGCCCCGGCTCGTCCGACATCCCATGACAACATTCGCTCCAACCCCCCGACGACACGGAGACAACGGCATGCACCAATTCAAGCAACTTTCCCGGGCCGCCGCGCTGTGCGCGCTGATGGCCGCCGGCGCGGCGCAGGCCGGCGAGGTCGAGGTCCTGCACTGGTGGACCAGCGGCGGCGAGGCCAAGGCCGCCACCGCGCTCAAGGCGACGCTGCAGAAGCAGGGCCACACCTGGAAGGACTTCGCGGTCGCCGGCGGCGGCGGCGACTCGGCGATGACGGTGCTGAAGTCGCGCGTGGTCTCGGGCAACGCGCCCGCGGCGGCGCAGATCAAGGGCCCTTCGCTGCAGGAATGGGCGGCCGAGGGCGTGCTGACCAACGTCGACAGCGTCGCCAAGGCCGGCAAGTGGGATGAGGTGATCCCGCCGGTGGTGGCCAGCATCATGAAGTACCAGGGCCACTACATCGCCGCGCCGGTCAACGTGCACCGCGTGAACTGGCTGTGGGTCAATCCCGAAGCGCTCAAGAAGGCGGGCGCCAAGCTGCCCACCACCTGGGACGAGTTCTTCACCACCGCCGAGGCGCTGAAGAAGGCGGGCATCGTGCCGGTCGCGCACGGCGGCCAGAACTGGCAGGACTTCACCACCTTCGAATCGGTGGCGCTGGGCGTGGGCGGCGTGGACTTCTACAAGAAGGCGCTGGTGCAGCTCGACCCCGCGACGCTGTCCGGTCCGCAGATGGAGAAGGTGCTCACCACCTTCAAGCGCATCAAGGACTACACCGACAAGAACGCGCCCGGCCGTGACTGGAACCTGGCCACCGCGATGGTGATCAAGGGCGAGGCCGGCATGCAGCTGATGGGCGACTGGGCCAAGGGCGAATGGGTCGCTGCCGGCAAGACGCCGGGCAAGGACGTGCTGTGCGTCGCCGCGCCCGGCACGCAGAAGTCCTTCACCTTCAACATCGACTCGTTCGCGCTGTTCAAGCTGAAGAACGCCGCCAACGAGAAGGCGCAGCAGGACCTGGCCACGGCGATCATGTCGCCGGAGTTCCAGGAGCTGTTCAACCTGAACAAGGGCTCGATCCCGGTGCGCACCGGCATGAAGATGGACAAGTTCGACGACTGCGCCAAGCAGTCCGCCACGGACTTCGCCGCCGATGCCAAGTCCGGCACGCTGGTGCCCTCGATCGCGCACGGCATGGCTGTCCCGGCCGCGGCCGAAGGCGCGATGAAGGACGTCGTGAGCCAGTTCTGGAACAGTGACAAGATGAGCGCCAAGGACGCGCAGGCCCGCCTGGTGGCCGCCGCCAAGACGAAGTAAGGCCCCCTGCCCTCTCCCGCGCGCGGGAGAGGGCGTTCACGGGCCCGCGCCCGTATCTCGCCGCGTTCGGCCAGGTTTGGCCGCGTTTCGCCACGTTCCTTCCCACGCGCCACGCCGGCGCCCTTGCAGGTCCGCTCCGCATGTCCGCCTCCCGAGCCCCGCGCAGTCCCTGGCTTCCGAAGCTGGTGGTCGCGCCGACCTTCCTCGTCTCCTTCCTCTTCATCTATGGCCTGATGGCCTGGAACGGCTACCTGTCGCTGTCCGCGTCGCGGCTGCTGCCGAACTACGAGTTCGTCGGCCTGGCGCAGTACCGCGCGCTGTTCGACAACGAACGCTGGTGGCTGGCCCTGACCAACCTGGGCCTCTTCGGCGCGCTGTTCATCGGCGGCGCGATGGCGCTGGGCCTGCTGCTGGCGATCCTGCTGGATCAGAAGATCCGCGGCGAAGGCGTGCTGCGCACCGTCTACCTGTACCCGATGGCGCTGTCCTTCATCGTCACGGGCACCGCGTGGAAGTGGATCCTCAACCCGGGCCTGGGCATCGAGCACCTGATGCAGCAATGGGGCTTCGAGCACTTCAGCTTCGGCTGGCTGGTCGATCCCGACATGGCGATCTACTGCATCGTCATCGCCGGCGTGTGGCAGTCGTCGGGCTTCGTGATGGCGCTGTTCCTGGCGGGGCTGCGCGGCATCGACGATTCGATCATCAAGGCCGCGCAGGTCGACGGCGCGTCGCTGCCGCGGATCTACTGGCGCATCATCATCCCGACGCTGCGGCCGGTGTTCTTCTCGACGCTGATGGTGGTGGCGCACATCGCGATCAAGAGCTTCGACCTGGTGATGGCGCTGACGGCCGGCGGCCCCGGCTACGCCACCGACCTGCCGGCGACCTTCATGTACACGATGGCGTTCTCGCGCGGCCAGATCGGCCTGGGCGCGGCCAGCGCCACGATGATGCTGGCCACCATCGCGGCCATCGTCGTCCCCTATCTCTATTCCGAGCTCCGCTCGAAGCAGTAAGCCGGAGCGACGCGACATGAGTGCCTCTGTTTCCTCTCCCGTCCGCGGCCGCGGCCTGACCGCGCAGCGCCTGCTGCTGTGGGCAGTGCTGCTGGTGTTCGCGGCCTTCTTCCTGGCGCCGCTGTACGTGATGCTGAGCACCTCGCTCAAGAGCATGGACGAGGTGCGCAATGGCACGCTGCTGTCGCTGCCGCTGAGCCCGTCGCTGGAGGCCTGGTCCAAGGCCTGGACCAGCGCCTGCACCGGCACCGACTGCGGCGGCCTGAAGCCCTTCTTCATGAACTCGGTGCTGATGGTGGTGCCGGCGGTGCTGATCTCGACGGCGCTGGGCGCGATCAATGGCTACGTGCTCACCAAGTGGCGCTTCCGCGGCAGCGAGCTGCTGTTCGGGCTGCTGCTGTTCGGCGTGTTCATGCCGATGCAGGTGGTGCTGCTGCCGATGAGCCAGGTGCTGGGCGCCTTGGGCATCGCGAGCTCGGTGTGGGGCCTGATCCTGGTCCACATCCTGGCCGGCATGCCCTCGACCACGCTGTTCTTCCGCAACTACTACGCCGGCCTGCCCGACGAGCTCATCAAGGCGGCGACGCTGGACGGAGCCTCGTTCTGGCAGATCTTCTGGCGCATCGTGGTGCCGCTGTCCACGCCCATCCTCGTGGTGACGCTGATCTGGCAGTTCACCTCGATCTGGAACGACTTCCTGTACGGGGTCGTGTTCTCCGGTGCCGACAGCAAGCCGATCACGGTCGGGCTGAACAACCTGGCCAACACGTCCAGCTCGGTCAAGGAATACAACGTGGACATGGCCGCGGCGTTGATCGCCGCGCTGCCGACGCTCGTGGTCTACGTGGTCGCGGGCAAGTACTTCGTGCGCGGGCTGACCGCCGGCGCCGTCAAGGGTTAAGAGGAGTCAACGCATGGGCGCGCTCACCATTTCTCAGGTCCGCAAGAGCTACGGCGCGGCGGACATCCTCAAGGGCATCGACCTGTCGATCGAGGCCGGCGAATTCCTGATCCTCGTGGGCCCGTCGGGCTGCGGGAAGTCGACGCTGCTGGCGATGATCGCCGGGCTGGAGCACCCGACCTCGGGCGCGATCCACATCGGCGACCGCGACGTCACCTACCTGCCGAGCAAGGACCGCGACATCGCGATGGTGTTCCAGAGCTATGCGCTCTACCCCAACATGAACGTCGCGCAGAACATCGCGTTCGGGCTGGAGATGCGCAAGGTGCCCAAGGCCAAGCGCGACGAGACCGTGCAGCGCGTGGCCAAGATGCTGCAGATCGGCCATCTGCTGGACCGCAAGCCGGGCCAGCTGTCGGGCGGCCAGCGGCAGCGCGTGGCGATGGGGCGGGCGCTGGCGCGCGATCCGAAGCTGTTCCTGTTCGACGAGCCGCTGTCCAACCTGGACGCGAAGCTGCGCATCGAGATGCGCGCCGAGATCAAGCTGCTGCATCAGCGCACGCGCACCACGACGGTCTACGTGACGCACGACCAGGTCGAGGCGATGACGCTGGGCGACCGGATCGCGGTGATGCGCGACGGGCTGGTGCAGCAGTTCGGCACGCCGGAGGAGATCTACACGCGCCCCGCGAACCGCTTCGTGGCCGAGTTCATCGGCTCGCCGACGATGAACTTCGTCAGCGCCGCGCGCAGCGCGGACGGCCTGGCGGCGCAGGGCGTGGCGCTGCCGGTGAACGCGGCGCAGCAGGCCCTGCTCAAGGGCGACGGCGTGCTCTACGGACTGCGTCCGGAGCACATCCGGCTGAGCGACAGCGGCGTGCAGGGGCGGCTCAAGATGATCGAGCCGACCGGTCCGGAGACCTATCTGCTGGTGGACACGGCGATGGGCCCGATCACCTCGCGGGTGGCGGGCAATCCGCACCTCAAGGTCGGGGACGCGGTGAACCTGCAGTGGGCGGCGGAAGCGGCTCATCTGTTCGACGCGAAGGACGAGCGCCGTCTGGCGTGAGGGGCCGCAGGCGCAGCCACAGGGTCTGCGCCGCCAGCACGGCGGCCAGGATCAGCGCGATCCAGGCCGAGCCGGCGGCCCCTGGCATCGGGGAGGCGCGCTGCTTGACGTAGACGCCAGCCAGTCCCCAGATCGCGGCGGCGGCATAGCCCAGCGCGGCCGCTCCGGTGCCGGGCGCATGCAGCCGCGCATTGGCCACCAGCAGCAGCAAGGCGGCGAGCGCCCACAGCACCAGCGTCCAGGGCAGTTGATCGACGGTGGGCAGCAGTTGCTGCGCGACGGCGGTCTGCGCGGTGTCGAGGAAGGCGGCCAATGAAAGCCAGCCGGTATGCAGCGCGAGCGGCAGCACGGCGAGCCAGGATTGCGCGCCACGCGGCACGGCGCGGGCGACGAGCATCAGCGCCCACAGCAGGCAGATCAGCGACAGCCAGATGATGGCCAGCGCGAGCCAGAACCACTGGCGGGAGAACACGATCATCCAGCTCGCCGTCAGCGCGAAGCCGGCGACGACGAGCCAGTGGCAGCGATGGGAATCGCGATGGCCCTCGCGATCGGGGACTGGACGTTGACCGCGCAACAGCCAGACGGCGAAGACCAGGTCGAGCAGGAAGATCACGCCCCAGATGGAGAACGCGTAGCCGTCCGCGACCAGCAGGGTCGGATAGCGGTCCGAGATCGTGCCGTTGTCGGGGCCGAAGACGCCGCGCTGAGAGGCCCAGGCCACGAGGGGCATGGACAGGGCGGCGAGGATGACGAGTACTTGAAGCATGGCAGTGGCAGGGAGTTTGCTCCCGCTTGGCAATACGCGTACCCCTTCAACAGATATCCCCATCGCGGGCCGCCACTGGCGCAAGAAGCGCGCCGCCGGCAGGGGGCGAGGGAGTTCGTACAGGCGCACTGAGCGCTTCGCAGCGATCAGCGTCATTCACTGTTTTTGCATACAGCTATGATGCCGCCCCATGTCCTCCGCCCTTGCCGACGCCCCGCCCCGCGCGGCCGACGTTTTCGCCGACCTGAACCCCGAGCAGCGCTCGGCGGTCGAGCACGGGCTCGACGAACACGGCATCCGCGCGCACGGCCCGCTGCTGGTGATCGCCGGCGCCGGCTCCGGCAAGACCAAGACGCTGGCCGCACGCGTCGCGCGCCTGATCCAGTCCGGCGCCGACCCGCAGCGCCTGCTGCTATTGACCTTCTCGCGCCGCGCCGCCGGCGAGATGGAGCGCCGCGCCGGCCGCATGCTGCATCGCGCGCTTGGGCTGAGCGGCACGCAGGCGCCGCCGCGCTTCCCCTGGGCGGGCACTTTCCACAGCATCGGCGCCCGCCTGCTGCGCGAATACGCCCCCCGCATCGGCCTGGCGCCCAACTTCACCATCCTCGACCGTGCCGACGCCGAGGACCTGATGGGCCTGCAGCGCCAGGCCCAGGGCCTGGCCGAAACCACCGAGCGCTTCCCGCTGAAGGCCACCTGCCTGACGATCTATTCGCGGGCCGTCAACAGCGAAGCCCGGCTCGACCAGGTGCTGCAGGAGCACTTCCCGTGGTGCTTTCCGGTCCACGACGAGCTCAAGCGCCTCTTCAAGGCCTACGTCGAGGAGAAGCAGCACCAGCAGTTGCTCGACTACGACGACCTGCTGCTCTACTGGGCCGAGCTGATGAGCGACGACACGCTGGCGGCCGAGCTCGGCGCGCGCTTCCAGCACGTGCTGGTCGACGAGTACCAGGACACCAACCGGCTGCAGGCGACCATCCTCAGACGCTTGAAGCCGCGCGGCGACCGGCTGACGGTGGTCGGCGACGACGCGCAGGCGATCTACTCGTTCCGCGCGGCCGAGGTGCGCAACATCCTGGAGTTTCCGGCGCAGTTCGAGCCGCCCGCGCGCGTGGTCGCGCTCGAGCGCAACTACCGCTCGACGCAGACCATCCTCGACGCTTCCAACGCGGTGATCGCGATGGCGCGCGAGCGCCACGACAAGCGGCTGTGGACCGACAAGGCCTCGAGCGAACGGCCGCAGCTGGTCACCGTCGACGACGAAGCGCGCCAGGCGCAGTGGGTCGCGGACAAGGTGCTCGAACGCCGCGAGCAGGGCCTGACGCTGAAGAAGCAGGCGGTGCTCTTCCGAACCTCGAGCCACAGTGCGCCGCTGGAGCTGGAGCTGACTCGCCGCAACATTCCGTTCGTGAAGTTCGGCGGCCTGAAATTCCTCGAGAGCACCCATGTGAAGGACGTGCTCAGCGTGCTGCGATGGGCCGAGAACCCGCGCGGGCGGCTGGCCGGCTTCCGCGTCGCCCAATTGCTGCCGGGATTCGGCCCGGCCAGCGCGCGCCGCCTGCTCGATGCGATGTCGCCCGCGGTGGACCCCGCCCAGGCCCTGCGCGACTTCGAGCCGCCGCGCGCGGCGGCCGCGCCGTGGGCGGGTCTGCGCGCGCTGATGCTGCGCCTGCTCGCGGGCTCGCAATGGCCGCTGGACCTGGAGGAGATCGTCGAGTGGTACGCCCCGCACCTGGAGCGGCTGCACGACGACGCGCCGGTGCGGCTCGCCGACCTGGAGCAGGTGGCGCGGATCGCGCAGGGCTACGGCTCGCGCGAGCGCTTTCTGACCGAGCTGACGCTGGACCCGCCGGAAGCCAGCAGCGACGAGTCCGGCGTGCCGCTCAAGGACGAGGACTACCTGATCCTGTCGACCATCCATTCGGCCAAAGGGCAGGAGTGGAACGCGGTCTACCTGCTGAACTGCGTGGATGGCTGCATGCCGGCGGACCTGAGCACGGGCGCGCAGGCGCAGATCGAGGAGGAGCGGCGGCTGCTGTACGTGGCGATGACGCGGGCCAAGGACCACCTGGCGGTGATGGTGCCGCAGCGCTTCTACGTGACGCAGCAGACGCGGCATGGCGACCGCCATCTCTATGCCAGCGTGTCGCGTTTCCTGCCCGGCAAGGTGGTGCGCCACTTCGACAAGGTCGGCCCCGCCAACCAGACCCAGGCGGCGCTGCCGGAGCTGCTGAAGCCGGCGATGGACGTCGCGGCGAAGCTGCGCAAGGCCTGGGACTGAGATCCCCCTTCGGGGCGACGCAATCCCTCATCGGTGCTCCCCCGCCGGGTTCGTCGCTCGGTTGCAACTCGGTGCACGGCGACCGGCTCGAGCGCTCCTAGCATGGGCGCATGCAGTGCCCGCTCATCGCCATGGCCGCCGCGACTCTCGCAGTGGTTTGCCCTCCCAGCCTGATCCCGCAGTGGATCCAGGACATCAACACGGCCGCCGGACTGATCAGCTTCGCGATCACGATCGGCGTGTGGTGGCAGGTGCGGAACGTCCGCCTATCGTTTCGATCGCGCGCACAGTTGCCGTCCATCACGGAGAAATTGACGCTCTCCCTGGCCGCTCTGGATCGAATGCTGGAAGAGCCAGCGGTGCCATGGCCGCCCTTGCGCCAAGAGCTGCTCTCTGCCTCTGCAAGGCTCGAAACGGCGCTGCCATTCGCAACGCCAGAGTCGCGCGAGATCGCGAAGGTGGCGATTCGAGACATCCGAGAGACGGTAGGACGCGTCGACCTCGATTCGTCCCGGGTCGCCGTCGGTGCCGACGACGCGCGCAACGCGCTCAATCGCGCCTTGATTCATTTGTCCCAGGCTTCCGCCGATCTGCAATGGGGGTGAACATGTCCGTCAACATCGAAGCGCAACTGCTCGCATCTTCCCTTCACACGAAGACACTGCTTCGACAACTCGAGTGGCGGATCTCGCCGCCCGTTCCGGGCGACGCGAATCGCCCGCCCACTGCGTTGCGATACGAGGCGACCCACATGGGCTTTCGCTTCGCCCTCCATCAATGTCAACAGCTGTGTCCGTTCCAGGGAATGACTCCCGACCCATGGGTCACCCGCACCGTGCTCTCCATCCTGGACGACCAGGGGCGCGAGATCTGGCGGGAGACCGACTCCAGGATGAACGTGAGCGGCCTCTATCGTTTGGTGCAGCGGCGTCTGACCTGCGTCGGAGACGTCTTCGCCACCCTCGTTCCGCCACCCCACGATGAATCGCGCCATCGGACGGCGAGTCGTCGTGAAGATGAACGCGGGTTCGTCGCCAAACTCCGCCGCTACAGGGACTCCTTCGTCGCACGCTTCACCTGAAGGCTTCGCTTGCGTAACGCACGTTACGGCAACCCCCGATGGACGCCGATCCGGAAGAATTTAAACTTCGCGCCAGTCAACACATGACCCCTGGGGCAGCGCGCCGCTGCCCTTTCTCCGCCGCCAGCCCGCCCGACCGCCGTGACGATCCGCGACACCGTTTTCCGCACCCTCGCCCACACGAACTGGCGCCTCGCCCTGCCGGCGCTGCTGCTGACCTGCGGCAGCCTGATCGTGCAGGCCGCCAGCAGCGACCCCGAGGTCGTCGTCCCCACCACCTCCCCCACCACGGCCGCGATCAGCCCCTCGGGCGTCGTGACGCCGGACCCGCACGCCGCGTCTGCCTCCGCGCCGGCGCCCTCGGCCTCCGCGGTCGCGCAGGCGCCGCAACCCGATGTGATCCCGCCCCTGCAGGCCCCCGCCCCATCCGAAGCGCCGCTGATGAAGCTCCCGGTCAACGCCCGCCACATGCTGGTGATCGACGACAGCGGCCGGGTGCTGATGGCCAAGGACGCCGACACCGTCGTGCCCATCGCCTCGCTGACCAAGCTGATGACGGCGATGGTGGTGCTCGACGCGAAGCAGGACATGGACGAGGAGATCCGCATCGATGACGCCGACGTGGACCGGCTCAAGCACAGCCGCTCGCGCGTGAAGGTGGGCGCCACGATGACTCGCGAGGCGGCGCTGGAACTGGCGCTGATCTCGTCCGAGAACCGCGCCGCGTCGGCGCTGGCGCGCCACTTCCCGGGCGGCCTGCCGGCCTATGAGGCGGCGGTGGCCGCCAAGATCCGCGCGCTGGGTCTGAGCCACACCGCGCTGGCCGACCCGACTGGGCTGTCCCCGGCCAACACGTCCACGGCAACCGAGGTCGCCCGCATCGCCGCGGCGGCGGCCCGCTACCCGGTCATCGCCAGAATCAGCAGCGACAAGTCCAGCGAGGTCGAGGTCAACGGCCGGCCGCGGGAGCTGCGCAACACCAACCACCTGGTCGGCGCCAAGGGCTGGGACATCCGCCTGTCCAAGACCGGCTACACCGAGGAGGCGGGCCGCTGCCTGGCGATGCGGATGAAGAGCGGCGGGCAGACCATCACGGTCGTGCTGCTGGACGCCGATGGCTCGGCCCAGCGCCTGCGCGACGCCGCGGCCATCCGCAAGTCGCTCGCCAAGCTGAGCTGACGTCCATCTGATCGCGGGCGCAGCCAGCCGGCCAAGCGTCCCATCCCTCCGGCCTCGAGCCGGTGACACGAGGAGTTCCCCATGAACCGCCGTCACTGGCTCGGCGCCGCGAGCGCCTGGGCCGCCGCATGGCCGCTCGCCGGCCATGCCCAATTGCCCGATTCGGCGGCGCCGCGCGCCGAGTCGGTCGCTCCGGGCTCACTCCCCTTCGCCGAGCCGCCGCGCCCGGCTCGCATGCGGGTCTCGGCGGACCGGATCGTCGACATCACCGTCTGCACCCGCCCCTTCCGCGCTGAAGGGCCTCGCATCGAGGCGCAGCGGCTGCATGGGAAGACGGTCATCCATCACTATGGCCATGGCGGCGCCGGCTGGTCGCTGTCCTGGGGATCGGCGACGCTGGGCGCGCTGCCCTTGATCCGCGAGACCGGCGCCAGACGGATCGCCATCATCGGCAGCGGCGCCGTCGGCCTGACGACCGCGCGCGTGGCCCAGCGCGCCGGGCTGAAGGTCCGCATCTATTGCCGCGAGCGTCCGCCCGAGGTCGCCTCGACCTTCGCGACCGGCATGTGGTCGCCCGACTCCCGCATCGTCACCGAGGCGCATGCGACGCCGGCCTTCAACGCGATGTGGGAGCGGATGGCGCGCCACAGCTTCCGCGCCTGGCAGGACCTGCTGGGCCTGGCCGGCTCGCCGGTCGAGTGGCGGGACGGCTATGTGCTGTCGGACACGCCCTTCGACCAGCCGCTGCCCAATGCCAACGCGCACGGCGGCTCGGCCGAGCCGGACTATCCCGACCTGCTCGAGCTCATCCCCGACCTGCATCCGCGCTCGATGACGCTGACGCCGGCGCAGCACCCGTTCCCGGTGCCGCACGCGCGGCGCTTCACGCAGATGACCTTCAACATCCGTCCGTACCAGCGCCTGCTGCTGGAGGACTTCTTCCGCGAAGGCGGCGAGATCGTGACCCGCGATTTCACCCACGCGCGCGAACTGGCCGGACTGCCCGAGCGCACGATCGTCAACTGCACCGGCTATGGCGCGCGGGCGCTGTTCGGTGACGACTCGCTGATCCCGGTCCGCGGCCAGATCGCGCGGCTGGTGCCACAGCCGGAGGTGGACTACATGGTGGCCTGGCGCGGCCACAACCTGATGGTCGTGCCGCGTCGCGACGGCCTGCTCGTGCAGGCCCAGGGCGAGCATGACTTCAACAACCCCGATCGCAGCATCGATCGCGCCATGAGCGAGGACGCCGTGAAGCGGCTGGCGGCGTTGTTCGTGTGAGTCGCAATGGTGGTCGCCACGCCCAGTGGACCCGCAACACGGGAACCGTTGAGCGAGATCAAACCTCAGTCGGATTCGGGGTTCTCGCCAC
>Ga0209389_1004554_pt1 | contig 11577 bp, 12 predicted proteins | sample CowpearedBW_FD_187526 | JGI IMG/M metagenome (GOLD analysis project Ga0209389, IMG submission 187526) | Root nodule microbial communities of legume samples collected from California, USA - Cow pea red BW (SPAdes) (version 2) | ecosystem: Host-associated > Plants > Roots > Nodule | place: USA... | reverse complement strand
TCGCAAATATCGACAAGCACAGCGTCACTTTCGTCGTTCATCGTCCCCGCGTGATAGCTAATTGGTAGCTACGCGACCTTTTGAACCAACCCGATTTAGGCTGAGAACATTGGTACAGTTGGGTGGGTACCGCAGACTTCCAGCTTGTCTATTGAAAAACCAGCATTTTTTGCGCGCGCAGGGTAGGCTTTTGTAGCAGCCTTTTGTATTTCTGAGAAGTTGACCGCTATGGTGGTTTGATTTCCTTTGGTGCAAGAGGGGCCGCTATGGCTGAGACGTCAATCGAATGGACCGACGCCACTTGGAACCCCGTCGCGGGGTGCACGATCCTGACCGCTGGTTGCACCAACTGCTACGCTATGCGTATGGCGGCACGCCTCGATGCAATGGGGCAAGCCAAGTACAAAGGGCTGACGAGACGGAGCGGCGGCCGCTGGGTGTGGACTGGAAAAATACGGCTTGACCACAATTCAATTGAGACACCGAAGTCGTGGATCAAACCCCGTCGTGTTTTCGTCAACTCGATGTCCGACTTGTTTCATAGTGACGTGCCTACCTCGTTCATCGCGAGCGTTTGGGCGACCATGAAGGAAACCCCAAGACACACGTACCAAATCCTGACCAAGCGCCCCGACCGAATGGCGAAAGTGCTGTCTCAGCAGGGTTTCGACCTGCTACCGAACGTCTGGCTTGGCACGAGCGTAGAAGATGGCCGCGTCCTCTCCAGGTTGGACGAACTACGTAAGGTGCCTGCTGCTGTCCGATTTGTTTCCCTTGAGCCGCTCATCGGGTCCGTAGCCGACGCAGATTTTAGCGATGTTGACTGGGCGATTGTTGGTGGCGAAAGCGGCCCCAACGCGCGACCGATGAACCCGCTCTGGGTCCGAGAGATTGAGCAGATGTGCCGAAAGGCGGGAACGGCCTTCTTCTTCAAGCAATGGGGCGGCAAAAACAAAAAGGCGACCGGCCGCCTGCTCAACGGGCGAACGTATGACGAGATGCCTTCGGCGCGTAATTCTTCAGGACGTGCCGGTGGAATTTCTGGGCTAAGTTGACTGCAGGCGCGCTCGGGTTAGCAACAGCCAAGAACAGCGAAAATTTCTGCTGTTTGATGTTGGTGAACAGCGGTAGGGGCTCCGAAACGTACGGAAACAAGCCTGCAAGCCGCGATTTGAACCACGTTTCGATCTGCGCTTTTGTCGCTTTCCGGTACTCCTCTTCCGCGAACTCGGGGATGGAGCCAAAGAGCGTGTTCGAAAACATCTCATTGGTCGGTGGGGGCAGCTCGTACAGCTCGCGCCAAGCCGCTCCCAAAACCCTGTCGAGACGCTTTTCCTTGGAACCAATGCCGCTCATCTTTCGAGCAAGCTGCCTCGTCACGTCATGCAGCGGGAAGAGGTACCAAACGTCTACACATTGCGTTTTGGCCAACAGCTCCAGCGTTGCCCAGTCAACCTGCAAAGCATACGGGTCCAAGAACACTACTGCTCGGGCGCTCCCGTTGGCCCCGCGCCGCCAGATTGCCCGAGAGAAAATCTCGGTGACGGCCGTGTTTGCATCCCGCCCGAGAATTTCAATGTCCAGCGAAGGATTTGCCTCTTTGATCGCTTGCAGTGCCTTCTGGTGTTTTCGATCAGTCTCATTGAAGATGAAATGAGTAAAGGACGGCCGGATGTTCAAAGCGCGCTTCGCAGAACCCGGTAGTGTTTCCGATACCCATCTCATCGGCTGGCTCTCCAGAAGCCCTCCTGTAAGCCGCTCGCCTGTGCGTTCCCCGGTGCCCGCAAAAACGTCCACAAACCAAAGGTCGAACTGTCGCTGGCTCAAAGCTTTGGTGTAACACTCCAGATAGTAGCAAACGGCATCGAGCTTTAGTTCAGTCCAAGGTCCTCCGAATTGGTGCTCAACCATTTTGGTCCCCCTTCGTCTCATCGTCCTCTTCGTCCGAAACGTTGGGCTCGATGAGCCAAAGAGGCACCGAGAACATGCTGACGTCGTCCGACCGAAAAAACGCTCGTTCACCGTCCAAATCGACGAAACTCATACGACGTCGATCCGCGCCCATCTCTACATAGTAGAAGAGGTCCTGAAGCTGGACGGACAAAGGGTCAGGGTCCTCTTCTCGTTCGAGCAAGCTGGTATCTGGCTCTACTTCGAACCGCAGGGGTTCAGTGCTGTCTGTAAGGTAGAAGTGGACTTCGAAGCTCTTTTCGCGAGCTGCGTCGTCTTCGATAGACGGGCGGTCAAACAGCAACTGGCAAAAGGTCAGATGCTTTAGGTTTACCGCATACTGCCGGTCAACGGACGGCAGAACAACGAAGCCGCTCTCGGCATCGTCTTGGAGGATTGCGTTCAAGCGGTGCATATCAGGGCCAGAGATGGGGAAGTTGCCCTCTGCACCGCCGCGCAGCTTATATTTCACCGTCCAGACATCGGGCTCTATGTCGAGGCCAGCCGCCTCAAGCTCCTGACTGGCCTTCTGGTGATCGAGACCGGCAGTGCGGCTTTTCATGCGCGCCAGTGGGACTTCGGCAGATGGAAACACCTTGCTGATCGGCTGACCAAGAGCGGCCGAAATTCTTGTCGCCAGATCAAACCGCGCAAGCTGATTGCCCGCTTCAATGCGCTGAATTTGCTGCTGGCTCGTCTCTGCAGCGTCCGCGAGCTGTCTTTGAGTTAGACCTCTGGCCTTTCGGAGTTCTTTGATCCGATTTTCAAACATGTCCGACCTCACACACTTTGGTGTACACATACACACATACGTGTAACACATTTCTGTGTCAAATCGAACTTTCCCATTGTCCGCAGGGATAAGCCGTGTATCTAATTCTCAGGAATACGATACAGAAACGAGATGCAAGACATGGGAAAATCATCAAAATTCGTCAAGGCATTCGCCTACTTGAGGACTTCCTCAGCGGCGAACATTGGGGACGAAAAGGACAGCGGCCGTAGGCAGCTCCAAGCCATCGAAGGGTTCGCCAAGCGAGCCGGGATCGAGTTGGTGGGCACCTATCATGATGAAGCGGTGAAGGGTTCTGACCCCATCGACACGCGCCCGGGGTTCGCAGAGATGCTGGAGGCCCTCGAAGCGAACGGCACTAAGACGATCATAGTCGAGACCGCCAGCCGCTTCGCGCGCGACCTGATGGTTCAAGAGGTGGGCTTCGCAATGCTAAAGGCGCGAGGCATAGATTTGATTGCCGCTGACAGCCCAACATCATTCTTGGATGACACTCCGACGGCCCGCCTGATCAGGCAGGTCCTTGGCGCCATCTCCGAGTTCGAAAAGGCGATGCTCGTAGCGAAGCTGAAGGGCGCTCGGGATCGGAAGCGGCGCTCAGGTGCCAAGGTTGAGGGGCGAAAGTCGATAGGCGAGGAACGGCCCGAGACAGTAGCGCTTGCTCGCAGCTTGGCACGCGCAAGACCAAAGGGCGGCAAGAGGTCTCTCAGGGAAATCTCAGCGGCACTGGCAGAGGCAGGGCACACCACGAAAATGGGCACACCATACGCTCCAACAGCGATCAAATTGATGCTCGCACGGACCGCGGGTCGTCCAGGCTCCTTCACCTCCTCGTAGTCGTCGCGTGCCATTCGGGGCACGGTCAGTGTCAGTGCGGCGAACGCATCTGGGACGAGTAGCACCCTACCGCCTTTTGGGTCCTCCTGAATGAGCCTCTCCCCGCTCACCGGACCCTATTTTGACCGACCCCGCCCCCTCGGCTTCAAACCTACTTGGGTTTAAGAGGCCGCCACCGCCGAGCTTGCGGCAGTGAGCTGCCGAACTGAAGAGTTGCACCCGCTGTGCGGCTCAGTCTTCCCACAGCCATCCGCTGACCACGACAGCCGCGAACATCCCGGCGAGTTGGGCTACGATGAATGCCGCGACACCGCCGGGCGCGATCCCAGCGAACGTATCAGACATCGAGCGCGCCACAGTCACCGCCGGGTTAGCGAAGGACGTGGAAGCGGTGAACCAGTAGGCCGAAGTGATGTAGAGGCCCACCGCATACGGCACTGCCTCAGACTTCCGAGCGACACATCCGAAGATAGTCAACACAAGGCCAAAGGTGGCGACCGCCTCCGCGAGCCACTGACCTGCCCCGGTGCGCACCGTGAGCGAACTCTGCCACAGCGGCTGTTCAAACATGAGATGTGCAAGCCACACGCCGGCCACCGCGCCTACAAGCTGAGCTGCGATGTACACGAGTGCGACTGTCCAGCCGATGCGTCTCCTGATGGCGAATGCCAAGCTGACCGCAGGATTGAAATGCGCACCTGAAAGCGGTCCGAAGATCAGGATCAGAACGACAAGGATTGCCCCTGTGGGGATGGTGTTGCACAACAATGCCAGTGCGACATTCCCACCGGCGAGCTTCTGGGCCATGATCCCCGAACCAACCACAGCAGCCAGAAGGAACGCCGTACCGACAAACTCGGCGGCGACTTGTCGGCTCCCGTGGACCATCAGGTGGCCTCGGAGATGCGCGTGGCGCCTTCCATCTGCCCTATCTCATGGAGCTTGTTCTTGAGGGCAAGCTCGTCGAGGGACTGGATGGGCAGTGAGGCAAAAGCACCGATCCGCTGATTTAGAAGACGGTACGCTTCATTGAAGGCCAAGGATACCTCCGCAGGCGTTCCTTTGGCTTCCGCAGGATCAGCAATCCCCCAATGTGCTGTCCTTGGATGACCCGGCCAGATCGGGCACGCCTCCGCTGCTGCGTTGTCGCAAACGGTGAGCACAAAATCGATCTTCGGGGCGTCAGCCTTGGCGAACTCATCCCACGACTTGGATCGCAGGTCGCCCGTCTCATAACCAAGGCTCTCCAAGAGCTGGATCGCATAAGGGTTCACCTGCCCCTTGGGCTGACTACCGGCACTATAGCCGCGGAGCCTTCCAGCCCCGACCTTATTCAGAATGGCCTCTGCAAGGATCGAGCGGGCGGAGTTGCCAGTACAGAGGAAAAGTACATTGTACGACTGATCCGACATGCCGAAGCTCATCAGTTGCAGCAGCTCGGAGCGCAACATGCGGGGCCAGTGCTTGGCTTCATGGCCCGAATGAAGGCGCCCATGAACTTGCCGTCCACCTCGTGGGCCATAGCGTCCACGTCGATCCCTTTGCCCGCCAAGAACTCTCTCGCATCTTCCACGCGGTAAACTCGAGTTGGCTCGATGGAAGGCTTCTCGAAACCCACCGCCGTCAGTTTGGACTTGTACTCGTTCTCTTCGAGAGCGCCTGCAATGCAACCGACCCACAGCAGCATGTCCTTACGAAGCTGCTCGGGGACAGCGCCCTTGGTCACCACGTCGGAGACAGCGAACCGGCCACCGGGCTTCAACACGCGGAAGGCTTCGCGCAGCACCTGGTCCTTGTCACCAGAGAGATTGATCACACAGTTGGAAATGATCACGTCAACAGAGTTGTCAGGCAACGGGATATGCTCGATTTCGCCCTTGAGGAACTCGACGTTCTTGGCACCGGCCTTCTGCTGGTTCTCACGAGCCAGCGAGAGCATCTCATCGGTCATGTCGAGCCCATAGGCCTTACCTGTGGGGCCTACACGTCGAGCGGATATCAGCACGTCAATTCCGCCACCCGAACCCAAGTCGAGCACCGTCTCCCCCTCTTTCAGCTCGGCCAACGCAGTCGGATTGCCGCAGCCCAACGAGGCGAGCACAGCGGCTTCCGGCAGCTCGCCCGTTTCCTTATCGGAGTAGAGGTTAGACGTGATCGGACTGGCGCCTTCCAACGCAGGTGTGCCGCAACAGGAGCCTGCGCGCAGGGCTGCTTCGCTATACTTCTGGCGAACCGCTTCCTTGATGTCGGACATATGTGCCTCCTCGGTGATGCTGTGGTGTTCAGGCGGTGACCTTGGTTCGTTTGCGCGCGGGCTTACATTCGGCGGCAGGCCTGCAGGTGACACCGCCGCAGCAGTTCTCGGTCATGTAGGCCAGCAGCGCGGTCATGGTGTCGTACTTGGCGGTGTAGATCATGGAGCGACCTTCGCGGCGCACGGTGACAAGCCCAGCGATCCGCAGGCGGTCGAAGTGGAAGGTCAAAGTGTTCGGAGCGAGGTCGAGCGCTTCGGCAACGGCTCCCGCAGGCATCCCCTCGGGTCCGGCCTGTACGAGCAGACGGTAGACATCAAGCCGATTGTCTTGCGCGAGAGCGGACAGAGCCGCCACAACATCCGATTTTTCCATATTTCAACGATTATGGAAATAACGCGGCAAGTCAATCGTTATTTCGAGAACTATCGAAGTATTTTGGATGCTGGCCCGTGAGGGTCAATGGCCTCTCAGTTTGAGCCGCGCGGTTTCGGGATGATTTCCCTTCGACGTTTCGGCGGAGCTACCCGTGCAGGGATACGGCGCTTCGGCTTCTGCGTGGCCAACAGCAATCGAAGGAGTTTCTCGGTACTCTCGATGTGCTTCAAGTCGGTGGCACCCAGAGCCGCTAAGGAGCCGTCCGACTGGAGCGCCTCTCCCAGCGGATGCTTTTCCCTCCACTTATACCAAGGCCTGAAATCGATGCGTCGAAAGCCATCCAATCCGCGCCGTCGGCGCAATCGAGGGGGTTCGGGGCGAGTGGCTGTGATGCGCGCGGTTAGCGCTCTTCCGAACACGGTATTGGGACCAGCATAAGCATCGACAGCAGCAAAGATGCGCACTTTCATGCGCTGAATGGTCTTGTGCTCCAGACCGCAGGCTTGTGCCAGCTCCCATGAACTCAGCGGGTTCAAGCTCTTGCTGTTCTGCAGGTGGATCATCTGCAACCACTTGCCGAGCGGCACCTTCGAGCGCTCGAACACCGTACCGACAGTCACGGTGAACTGCTTTCTGCACGACCGGCACATGTACAGGCCAACCCGATGTGAGCGCTTCGTCCCTACCACGGGGCTCACGTTGGCCGACGCGCAATGAGGACACACGGCTCCATTGGGCCACCTCAGCGCTTCTCAGGTAAGACCATGGGTGCTGTGGTGTACTCGGGCATCCAAGCCGAGCTGAACGCCTCGGTGACTGACGGTATACAGCCAGTGGGCATCATGATCGTTACCCGCCTCAAGGCTCAGGTTGACGAGGTGGTGTCCGACATCAACGCTTACGTTGGCCGTCAGGTTGCCGTTGCGGACCACACTGATCATAGAGCGACCTCTGAACAACTCAATGATAGTGACATCGTGGTTATCACCCACGAGGCTTACACCAGAGCGAACAAAACCCTGTCCGGTGTCAAAGCGGAGCGCTGGAAGCGACTTACCCGCTGGCGCGGTGGTCAACGCCTCCTGACCATCGTGGATGAGGCATTAGCGAACGTCGTAGAGCACAGCCAGGTGAAGCTCGATGACCTCACGTTCCTGATCGGCCTCGTACCGCACGAACTGCGGCTGGCTCATGCAAGCGAGGTGCAGGCCTTGGAGACACTGCGCGACAACATGCTGGCCCAAGCTGACACCAATGATGCCTTAGAGGTTGGCACGTCACTGGTCTGGGCGCAGGGCGAAGCTCCAGTATCGGCTAACCTAACGGAATTGAGAACAGCCATGCGGCAGCTCCCGTATGACAGGCAAATCGGTAAGGATGACGACAAGGAACGTCTACGTCTCGCGATGAGATACGACAAGGTGCTCGGTGCTGCTGAGGCGCTACTCGACCAGTACGCCTTGATCGCTATCTCTGGTAACCAGCATTCCCTCAACTCCGCAGCGCTTGCGGTGCCATTGGAGCTTCCCGGCCCGGTCGTTCTGGATGCGACGGCCGGTGTGGATCTGATGTACCAGCTCATGGAAGACCGTGCAGACATCATCCCGACACCTCCCGGTGTTCGTGATTACAGCAACGTCACTCTCCATGTGGCCCGCACAGCAAGCATCGGCAAGACAAGGATGGAGGACTTGGCAGGCAAACGTTTCCCGCAGCTACAAGCAAACCTCAACGAGAGACTATCGACAGACCGCAAGGTCCTGTTCTGCGTTCACAAGCACGTTGAGCACCTTGTGCCCACACAAGCGGACCTTGGGGTCACCGAAGTAGCCTCGGCTCATTGGGGCGCAATCGATGGCAGCAACGACTACAAGGATTTCGACACAGCCGTGATCTTCGGGCTTCCGTTCAGGGATCGCATTTGGGGTACTGGTGTGTTCTTTGCTTTTCAAGGCGTTCAAGCCGACGCATGGCATGACAATCCCACCTGGAAAGAGCACGCGAACGTGCGCGAGCTACTGCAGCGACGGCACCTCGCGACCTCGATCATACAGGCCATGGGCCGGGTACGGCTCCGCAAGGTTGTTGACGAGCAAGGCCGATGCGCGCCGACCGACGTCTTCATCGTGCTACCCACCGGCGAACGGGGCACGGAGATACTTCGGTACATCCGCCAAGAGCTGCCGAACGTCTCAGTGGAGGATTGGCCGCTCGACCTCGATGGTCCCAAGGTCCGCGTCAAGCGCAGTGGCTTGCCTCACGAAGGACTGGTGACCTTCATGTCAAACCGAAGCCCCGGCAGGACCTCGATGAGCCTGATCGGTCGTGAGTTTGGCCTCAAGCCTCATCAGCGGAAGGACCTTCAGAAGGCTTTACGCGAAGAGAACCACCCAACAACCTTGAAGCTCAAGGAGCTGGGGGTCACGTATGGCTCGGAAGGCAAAGGCAGAGGAGCGAAGAGCTTCCTTCTAAAGGCCGCCTGATCAACACTGGCCGCACCCAAGGTGTTCCATTTGGAGCCTCAGGTGCGGCTTCCTTCCGGCTTACGCATTTGGCATAGCCTCCGGCGCACCGGTTGTTTGGACCGGCGGCAATCCACGGAAAAGCTCGTGCACCTCGTCTCTAGTTGCCGTGAGAAGTACGGACGCGAGCGAGAGGCAAATCGTGGTGTAGCCTTCCTCGATTGGACTTGGCAATCCGCGTCCGCGTTCCTGCACCCCCATTCGGTAATAGGACATCGGAAGGCCGTGAACGTGGCTTGAAAATAGCACGTTAAAAAATCTGTACGTCGGCTTGTCGTGACCGGCCCGCTCGATCATTTCCTCTATTGGAAGGAGGTAAGCGACTTGACCGTTCAATAACCGCGTTTGATGCCGTAACGTTTGGAAATGTGGGTTGGCCCTTAGACGGTTTCGAATTTCCTCGGCTTGGGTCTGCAGACCCGCCACTTGATCAGCGTCAGCCGGCTCCCGTGCTTCGAACAGTCTTATCCGTGAATTACAGTCATGCAGATTGAGAAGGTCCCACCGACATTCCCATTCCGCACCCGTGCACTCATCCACGCAGAGGTAGTGAAACGCTGCGCGCAGCTCCATCATTGTGCGGAGGATCACAGAAGCCGAGGCATAGTCCCAATGCTCGATCATCTTGCTGGCCCAAGGACTGAGAGGCGCCAGCATCAACAAACTGATGCTACGAGAAAGCATCGCAGTGAACAGCACAGAGGCATAAAAATGCTTTTGGGTTACGGCCGGGAGCCCACCGTACTGCCTCGATACCGTAATGCATTCGCGGACAACATTATCGAGCACATTTAGAGCGCGCTCATAGTCCGCCGACGGCGCCGGTCCCGTTTTTCCCGCGCGAAATATCTCGCGACGCGTCATCACGCGGCCAATGCCGATAGCACGCAATACGTCGCGCATGCTCCCCACAAGGCGCTCAAGGAACTCTCTGAGCAAAATTGTCCCCGCATGCAAGTGGCGACCAACTCCCGGACCCGCAAGGTCAAAGTCGGCGTTCTTGATAATTCAATCCAGTTTGTATCTTGGAAATTTCGAAAGCGCATCAGCCATAGCCGTAACGGATGGCATTCCGTATTTCCTTCCCTCAGTGGCTTGCGTATGTCCCGTGATGGCGTCGTTCATCTTTTCAGGCATGCCAATCTCATCGGCAATGCGCTTGAACGTGTGACGCCAAGCATGGTTTGGGCTGATGTTAGGATCATCGACACCCAACCCGCGAACCCATGTTCCCAGATGAGCGCGCGCGGTGTCAGACCGAGGTCGCGGGGGCTTCAACGGATCTACACTGGGCCGCTGCGGTGACTTATCATTGTAAAACAGCGCGCCCTTCCCCACCTGTTTGACCATCTCAATGAAACCTTGAGCAATCAGGTGTTCGTGGATGGGCACTACACGCGGCCTTCCTGTCTTGATCGTGCCGGCCTCGGGCGTTAGCTTCATTACGTAGAGGCCCTTGCGGTCCTCAATGTCGATCCCGCGCAACTGCGTAATTTCGCCCGGTCTTGCCCCAGAGTACGCACAGAGCCAAGGCACCCAGCGGCGTGTTCTCTCTGTGGGCGTGATGGGCTTCTCAAAGGCCAAGCTGGCGTTGAGAATGATCTTTGCCTCAGCGTCTGTGAAGCTCCGGCCCTCTTCTCGTGTCTGCGCCTTGCGCGGAACATCGACGCGAACTTCCTTGAATGGATTTTGTCCAATTTTCTTGTGCTCGCGCCCCCAGCCGAACACACGACGGGCGGAGGACAACCACACCTCGCGAACAGTTATTGCCTGACGTTCTTCGCCGATCAGGCCCCGTATCCAATCGCGCGCGGCGTCCTCCGTGATGCCGTTTGCGCCGACCTCAGCAAACTGGCGTTGCATCTCAAGGAACACGGCGCGCCATCTGATCACCGTCTTGTCGGCGGGCTTGACCGCGTGGACGAACGCTTCAAACAATTCCCAGCAGCTCACACCCGGAGCCCGCAAGGGACCATCTTTGAACTCTGGGAAAGTGCTGGGGTTTTCGTCGCGTGAGTAGTCGCCATTGGCGCGCTTCTCCAGCACCGAGAACGCGGGCAAGAGGTTGTCGCTGACAGCATCCACAAAGAGCGAATACGCAGTAGCGTTCAGGGCGATGCCTTCGCTGGCCAGAAATGTAGCGACCCGCGCCTGCTCGGCGACCCGTGGCCGCACCGCTTCGCGAACTTCAGGCTCCTTGGCCCAATCCCAGTGAGGATCGGACCTTGGGTCCTCTTCGTAACTGACGGGAGCCTCGGGACCGATCACTTCCCACACAAAGAGGTCGCTCAATTCCCTCCAGACCTTCGCCGGTCCGGGATCACTCTCGTACTGCTTCACGAACCAGTTGTACCAACGGCCCGCGAGAGCGATTGCATTGAGCTTGGTGAGTGGCTGACCCTCGCCGTTCCTTTGGGCCCGCAGTGTGGCGATGCGGGTTTCTACGTCGGCTTCCCATTCGCCGAGCCGAGCCTTCGCTTCGTGCTTAGGGGTGTCGGCTGGGAGCTTGAGATGCGCTTCGGTCTTGTGCCCAAAGCGCCGCTGGTATTCCTCGCGAACGTCTTTGGGGATCACCTTGCGAGCAAACCAACGACCATCAGCGATCCTGTTTAACGCGACCATCCGCAATGCCATTTGTAGCGCCTTTTGTATTTTAGGCGGCGCAAATAGGACTGGTCTATCAATAAGATGCTGAGAAAGCGGAGTTATCCGCAACGGTGGTACAGTTGGGTGGGCTCGAACCACCGACCTCCTGTTCCACAGACAGGCGCTCTAACCAACTGAGCTACAACTGCATCCTGGCGAGCCGCGCCTTGGGACGCCCTGATTGGGCCGGTCACCGAGG
>Ga0209389_1004553_pt1 | contig 11577 bp, 6 predicted proteins | sample CowpearedBW_FD_187526 | JGI IMG/M metagenome (GOLD analysis project Ga0209389, IMG submission 187526) | Root nodule microbial communities of legume samples collected from California, USA - Cow pea red BW (SPAdes) (version 2) | ecosystem: Host-associated > Plants > Roots > Nodule | place: USA... | reverse complement strand
CTCCATAATTTTATCATTGTCATTGCTACATGCAAAAAATATAGTTTCACATAGTACAAATACAGATATGAATGTAATATTGAATACGATACTGATACGAACAATTCAATGCCTGTAATTTTCAAACAAAATATAGGTAATGAGAATGCGGATCTATATTAGATCATTATGTATTTATATTTTCAGAATTATTTGTTTCGGTATATCTAATAAGTTTCACATCGCTTAAGAATCGAGGTTAAACCAAGTTTAAATACTCCTATCTCCCTCTACCTTCGGATGCATCTTTTAAAGAAAAAACTATGAGGGAGCTCAAACGCTTCAAAACGGACAATACATCGAGAACGTGGTGGTTGTTTCTAACAACGGACAATACATCGGGAACGTGGTGGTTGTTTCTAACAATAGCTACCGGACAAATTTGGATCAGAATCGAAACATTATTTATAAATTAAATTAGTTAAATATAGAGACAAAGGAAGGATGTTTACATATAGAGTGTAAAAAGAAACTATGTGAGTGCAAAAAGAAATCCCCTTATTCCCGAAGGTTACATATTGGGTCACAGCCCGGACCAACCCGAGTCCATGCAATCTGATCCACATGTTTGGAAAGAAAATTACTTTCCGCACCCACTATTGCTTCTTCATACACCTCCCCGTTGCAGGATAAGGATGAAAGCAACCTCTGCGTTTGGGGACATGGTCGCAAGACATCGTCGGAAATGTCTGCCATAGCTTCCTCTCTGCTTCTCCCACTCGGTAGCCCCATTTCTTTTTCTTCCTCATAATTCCCACTTCTTTCCTTCACACCATAACTCAACAATGCATAACAGGCTTTCCAAAAAACACACACAAAAAGAAAAGTTGTGTTGTGTTCATATACATTATTCATACGAATCACTAAGCAGTTGACGATCATAGACTGTGAAATCAGTTTTATTTCTGCACAGTGTTGACCCAATTTCCTTCTTCAATGGTAGAGTTGTTTTCTGAACTTCAGTTCCCATTTGACAGGTTCTACTCGTGGTAAAGGTCCCTCTTTTACTCCTCCTCAGAGCATTTTGGTTGACAAATTTCGAAGATTAGTTGTTAAAGTGGAGTCCTCAGAGAGAAGGGAATGCAACACTGCTATGTTTAATGCCAATTCACGTCGGAACTTTCTTGGGTTGGCTCTTGGAGTCTCGGGCCTCTTCATGGGTTCATTGGATGCCAGTGGAGCTGGTTTGCCCCCAGAGGAAAAGCCAAAACTATGTGATGAGACTTGTGAGAAAGAGCTTGAAAATGTATGGTGAGATTGCATAGTCCCCTTATTTGCCTCCTTTCTGTGCTTCTCTCTGCTTAAACATTGACGATGATTGATGTACATTGCTTACAATGCATCACTTTTGTACTGTGATGATAGAAGACATGTTTCTGTAAGATGATGAATTGTGTCAAATATTGGGAAGTTTACATGAATGTCGCAGAAAATAGGACAATTTCATTGTACTTTCTTGTCTCTAAAAGTGGTTAATATAGATTTGTTAACCTACAGTGATAAGGTTTTTAACAAATTATTGCTAGTCACCAGCAAGCCCCTTCGTTGACTTGATAAAATTTAAGCCTTAAGTTCCTTGCACAGTGCCTAATCTTCCTCCTAATTCTTTCTGGTTAATAGAATCTTACGTTCTTATTGAATGAGTAGAGCTTCTTATAGTTCTACATAAGATACTACATGATGTTCAATGTCATGCAATGAAGAATCTGTTGTTTTTGGTAGAAATATTTAACCGATGTGATGTGATAGCATTTTATGTTGAAGGTTACACGTTTTTTGGGACCTTAATCATCACTAGATGAATGGATTTTACATTACTAACAATTTAAGAGCCGTAGTTAATGACAGTTTTTGTCTTTGAATGTTTTATGCAATGAAGGTGCCTATGGTAACTACAGGATCTGGTTTGCAATACAAGGATATTAAAGTAGGGCAGGGTCCTAGTCCACCAATTGGATTTCAGGTATGTCAAATTTCTGTCTTTTGTTTGCCAGTCTTGACCTTTCAGAAAGGAAGCCAATGCCAAATTTGAACCAGATTATCAATCCATGACTACTTAAGTTGGATCTTAAGGAACAAACTGAATTTTTTTTCTTCCATTTGCATCAAAATTAACCTTTGGGGCACTGCATAACTTTCTCATGCACTTGAATCATTGGAGGCATATTTTGAAAGGAATAGACCACCTCCTTTCTGAACTTGCTGAAGTTTGATATTTCTATGAAGATTAAAGTTTCTTCATTCTTTTTCAACCTTTAATAAACTTCAAAGTTATATTTATCAGGAGTAAAGTCCTCAGTCAGTAGATGATTTTTTTCTCAATATACCAAGACTGTCTTCATTTCCACATGCCTCTTTGACTAATGAAATATAATTTCAGGTGGCCGCTAATTATGTTGCAATGGTTCCATCTGGACAAATATTTGACAGGTATTATAAATTTGCATCAGTATTTCTTCAATCCATGAATTGGTACTCGTGAAATGGTTTTTGTTGTTTTGCATGCATGCGAAGTTTTATTTGAATGTGCAGAATTACACAACCATGCCTAATCATACGTTGGACATCTAAATATTTTATTAGTAGAATCGTCAATCAACCATATTTAGCAAACAGCCAATACACTTGGACTGCTTCTGATGTTTCAATTTGTCCATTCCTTTTTCAGTTTGATGTTAACTTCCAATTTTGGTTTTGAAGATTTTCTCTTTGAATCCTGATTAAAAAATTTCACCTCTATGTATACTCACATCACATGGATGCACTATGCTGAAAAATGAATTTTAAGCCTGTGAATATACCTAGATAGAAGTTCTTTATTTGTGTTTCTCTTGTCCACCCTTTCCAATTTTACAGTTCACTGGAGAAAGGACAGCTTTACATTTTCCGCGTTGGTTCTGGTCAGGTAAACTCTGGATATTGCTTTTCTTGTTTATATCTTAAAGTTTAAGAATTTCTCGAATTTGGATTTTCTGCTGGATTTTTCTGTGATGTTCCTCTGCTATGTCTGTGATGTTCCTCTGCTATGTCTTCAAAATACATTGATGGACACTAATTTTGATATTTTAAAATATATTAAAAAGATTTTTAAAATATCAACATCAGTGTAATTTTAAGATCAACATATGATAGCATCAAAAAATCTAATAGAGAATCTGAACTCGAATTTCTCTTTCACCGTAGTTAGTACTCAAACTTGGCAAACAAAAGCTTTGTGGCCAAAGTGTTTGACAATGCGTTTGAATATTAACTGATATTCAGCCCAATGAGTGACAGGTTATACCGGGACTTGATGAAGGTATTCTGAGCATGAAAGTAGGAGGGAAGCGCCGACTGTACATACCTGGATCAGTAAGCTTCCATTTTTACGGTTCAAGCTAGATTCCCCAGAAATTATTAGATGGTTTTTGAACATGATGAAGACCAATTTACATATAAAACACAATTAGTTTTTTTTATATAAATAAAAAAAATGTAGATACGTCCCGGTAGTGATCGGAATCACCTGAATCGTGTAATATGTGTCTTTTTACTTCTGAAACATACATTGAATGCATTGAAAAAAAAATACTGCAACTTTTGACTATGAACACTGTGCTTGAAAATTGCACTGACAATCGAGAAGAAGCACTCAATGCTATGATAATTTTCATTTACTGATACAAAAATGGCTAATGCTCTGTTCTGATTGTTGACTATATATCTTTGTGTTTTATTGGCAGTTGGCATTTCCAAAAGGCCTTACTTCTGCTCCTGGAAGACCAAGGGTGGCTCCAAGCAGTCCAGTCATATTTGATGTTAGTTTGGAATATATACCGGGGCTTGAAGTGGATGAAGAATAAAATAAGGTTGTCCATTCTAGATTTGATTGTACCTAATCAATCTTGATTTGTATTTGTAACTATCACCATTATATACAATCGTTAATTCTTTGTGAGAAATGAGCATAAAATCTATGCCGAGTAACATTGTTATGATATCTGAGTTCAGATATAACAAAAATCTTCCTTATGATAATACTTAAAGGGCTAGCATAAAAATACATGGAGTTAACAGCCATTTCCATATACATAATGCTTGTATAAAGTCTCCATTAAAATGTTGCATACACAAACTGGGTATCGATTGTTGTTCTGGAGTATATATCGTTGATACAACAGAAGTAGACTCACTTTGTCTATCATTTGTTTTTGTCTCTCCTTTACAAAATATTACAAGGTCACATACAAATAGAAGTGGTTTACAAGAATAGTTTAATAACAAAAAAGCACCACATAGTGAGCAAGAGCTGAAGTAATCTGAAAATCAAGAAAAAGAGAAGGTAAATTTGAAGAACTAAACCCAGAAAACAGCAAATGCCGGCTCAGCTAATTAAATGGCTGGGAGAGTTGTTGAACATGGTGTGCCACATGAATGCTTGTGAAAGCACCATCTCAAGCTCCTGATGAGTCCAATTCTCTGTTGGGAGGTTCTGAAGGAACATTACCAATTCTTGGAAATCAAATTTCTGGAGCTTGTCTGACCACTAAAGGGAAAAAAAGAAAAAGAAAAATCACTTCCTACTAAAGTAATTATTACCAAAAGCAAGAAGAATGCAAATAATCTAAGCAACTACATAAATTCATCATGAAACAAAGAAATGCATAAAAGATTATGCGTGTAACAGTGGCAATAGACAAACAGGGAGTACAAGTATATATAGGAATGTTTGCATCATTTAGAAAGCAATTTTGATCCCCGTTGGAAATAATCTAAGCAATTTTAATACACGGAAGGAATATACAAAAGGCATTTATCTTAAGCGGTAGAAAGTGGGGCAAAAGCAAAAGAGAAACGTAAGGGTAAAGAAAATGTAAATCACGCCTAGCTTTTATCCTACGTGCCAGAAGAGCTGAAGAAATATACACCAACAAATTGACCAGCAGAGAGACTATTATCAGAACAGTTGCAAGATGAAATCTGATTCAGAAGATTCAGATAGAATGGCTAAGGAAACCTTGCTCACCGTTAGAAGGAAGCTGGCAAATATATATATTAGGAAGTCTGGTAAGTCATCTCCTTCAGCTAAATATGTATCCCAAAGGCGCGTAATGAGATGGAATGGTATCTAATTATATAATAAGACATCGTTAGTAAAAGCATAAAATCATCTTAAAATTTTATCCCATACAATGTTTCCATTCTGTCATGTTATCAATTACATTATGTTTTTACAAATCTATCCCACTTATAAGAAAACAAAATATCAAAGCAAACCTCACGGATGAGAAGACAGTTGAACCAGCGGAAAGCAAACTGAAGAAATTCAAGTCCCTGATCCTCCAAGTGCCGCGAAACAGGCTCTGGTGCAGCTCAAAAGTTTCACTAAGGCACATCAGATTACATTTGAATACATACAATAATAATAATATAGCAAAAAATATGAAATTCCTTTTCTTCAGTAAATGGGAAATGTCTAGTCGAACTTTCCAAGCCCTTGTGACACCAAAACTGATTCTACTCTTCTGTGTAGGATAAGAGTTCCAAACAAAAACACACAGAATTTTAACCACAATCATAATTAATTACAAACAACCACCTAGCCACCAGAACATATACTCATAACAAGTCTTAGGTTAAAGAATTCCAGCAGGGAGAATTTTAGGTGCAAATTACAGGTGCTTTACAACTTTTACACCTATTTCCAGGGTTGAGGGTAGAATGGTAATGTTCCATGTTATCAGGTTCAGTGATTCATTCTCTTCGTCCTAATTGTTCATATTCTTCTGTTTGTCCTAATGTTCGATGATGCAAAATATGTGAGTATTTTTACTCTAAAAAGTTCAAACAAATTATTAATATCTTATTAAAAAGAGCGAAGTCTTGCTGCTATATAGTACCAAGTAAATGACACAAACAACATTACAACAAACCAAATATATCTTCATAAATAAAGGAAGGAGAAGATTCGTGTGAAACATGAAAATTCAACACACAAGTAATGTTAAAAATTTCGAATCAATGACACTTAAGAATATAAGTGTACCAAATCAATAAAAAGTTGTAAGGCCATTAAGTTTCATAATTACAACAATGCTTGAAGGAAGACAAAAGGCCTTAGAAAAAGGTTACCATCAATCCTCCTGACCAATTCCTTCAACTTAAAAACAAGCCTCTGAATTCCAGGTTGAGCGAATGTGTAATGATCTTGCATACCATCAAGCAACTTTGACAAGCAGCAGTAGCAGTCTGCCTCTACATTAGAGATTGTATCTGGTGATAAATCAGACATTGACCAATTATCTATATCCCCTTCAAAATACTCTGATAAGAAAACAACCAAGAACGGTGTAACAAGATCATTTATCCCCTGAACATATCCACTTGCTGGATGGCGAATAGCCCTGGTAAAAGATTGGGAAATTATGTCAGTGAAATAAGATAAAAGAATAGATCTGGTATGCATTTGTAAGTCAATAACAAAGGCTGAAGAGCTTCAGAATATCTATTATGGGTAAAGACTGAATCCAGAACAATTCATGCTGGCATAATTGTTAGAGCATATACAGTGGCTTCTAAACCACGCTAATTTTCATTCAGCCGTCATTCTGTTTGTAACACCTCTGTCAGTTGGTTATACTGGGTTGTTGACGATCAGCACTAGGATTTTGTTTCATATAAAGACTAATCACCTTTGTATGACCAATGAGATTTAACAACATCAGAAATCATTTTCAGTTTTCAATTCTCCCTAATTTTTCTCTTTGATCTCTTCCCTCTCAATACAATCCTATATTTTCTCCCACTTTATTCATAATTAGTTTTTCAATCTTTGAATCACTCTGAGACAGTCATGGGAAAACTAGATGCCTAGACCACAAGATCTACTTTGGTTCTGGCATTATTTTTCCGCAGGTCATTGCTCAAAAAAGCTGCTAAGAAAGCAAATATACACAAGACTAAATCAACCTTTTAAACATCTTGTGAATCTGTAGCACATATGCATCAGAAGGTAACTAACCATTTGCTGATATCTAACAATGAAACCGTTTCTAGAACGAATGTGTGATCATTCCCCTCCCAAGGCCTCTCCTGAGTATAATCTAGTCCATAAAACAGTTACCAGTTTACTTAACAAGATGTAGCAACTTGGAAACACATTGCCTAGACCAATAACACTTTAACGCTTATATTTTTCAAGACTAGTTGAGTACAGTACCATAAAAGAAAGCAAAAGTCCCACAGTCTAGAACTGGTATCTACTCAAATGGTTGTTACATCCATAATGGAAACAGATCCAGTACACCAGTATTTGTTGGGTTCACATTGGTACATACCCAATACTAAGGAATTTTCAACTTAACAAAAAAATCCATAACATACAGCAGTAGACTACAAATAATATCTGGCCAACAAATGAGTAACAACAATATCTAACCAAGCATAAAGAATACGTTCCAATGATTTCTGAACTTGCGATTGCTGGAAGAATGGAACATCAGGCACAGTTCTTGGACAATCAACACCAATCTAACAAATATAAAATGACAACAATCAGAAAGAAATACATTATTTTCACAAATAATCAATATAGGAACATATGAAACTTGAGAATACCTGACGAAGCATGTTGACCTCATCATCTGAACGTTCTGTATCTGGAATATCGTAATACTGAGATATACAGTCAAGATACTCAAGGCGCTTCCTTCTTAGAACTCCCTCCCTTCTATCTGAATTAGGTGGTGCATATCCCTGTTGTCAGTATATCTTTAAATTTCCAGGAAGGAAAATTGGTATACATAAAAAAAAAGTGTGACGGGGGTAAATAATGTTGAGCCCTCACTCAAACTAATCTCTATAGTATAAATCAATTCAACTTTCTTTTCCAAAATCTACTGTATATTAGCGTTTCAAAACATTCTGTAAGCAGCACCTAGATCAATTGCAATAGAATAATTTCATGGCTAATCCTCTGTCAAACAAAAGTTTAATCAAAGACATCCCCTAGATAAAATAAGAATCCACACAGACCTGAAAACTTGTACACAAAACAAAACTCATTATCTTTACAATTTGTATGACTAGGAACCACCATCAAAGGCATGAATGAGAGAAAGAAAAATAGCTGAAGGACATAGAGCTTACCAACAAAAGTCTCCACACTTTAGGACGCATATTGTCTGGAACACCACTCCATGCTAATTCACGCAACTTGTCTAAAATATAGATTTCAAGGAGGAGATATTTTATTGGGGTAGACAACAGTAGGTTTTCAAAAGGCTTAAGAAAAGATAAGACAAAAATTCACATATGATGTTAAGGGCATGGTTCAATAATTCAGTTTCTGTTGCAATTTATCTTTTATCCTTACTGCTAAAATTATCCATAGGGAAAAGGCAACCCCGTTATGGGTATGTTCATAAGAGCTCACCGCTTAGGATCCCCGTACTGGTTGCAACCAAGTACGAGATATAAGGAAAAAGTCAACGAATGATGCACAAAAGAAAATACAAACATGGAAAGTTAAAATACCTAATATAACCACTGTCTCGGAAAGAACCTTAGTGAACTTCATAACTCTTGCAGAGTCCGTAGATCTTGCACCCACAATAGACTTGGGGATTTCTTCAGGCAGGTTGCCTCCAAAGGAAGTCGACACTTTTAGCTTACTGGCATTGGCAATACTAATTGGTTTGTCTGTACTCGGAAATTCCTCCTGCATCAGAGTAGAAATTCCACTTGATGAGCTGATCATATCAGTCTCATAGAGACAGTATAAAATGATATAGTTAGGAATAACACTGTCACCTCTATTGGCCCATATGTGTGATCACTTAGACCAGCATCATTGTGAGAAAAGCTCCTCTTGTAACTTGGTGAGGATGTCTTTGAGTTTGGGTTATTTGATATCTTTGAGTTTGAGTTATCCGGAGGGTCTGACCTACGGCTCAATAATATTTTACCAGGAATGCTGCGCCCCTTGAGTAACCTTTATAAAGAAGGACCATAGAAGTTGCCACTGTCAATCATAAGGGTACTGTTCGAAGAACTTGTTTACAGTTCATTTTGAATTTATGTTATTGTTTACTAGAGTTCATAATGAGTCTGTAAGTTGATTTCAGCCTTATAAGCCATCGATTAAATTGCTACTATCAATATCAATCATCAATCATAAAGATACATTTAGAAAAACTTATCTACAGTTTATTTATTATATTACAGACATAAACAATTGTGCAATTGTTTACTATAGCTTAAAACATGTTTGTAAGCAATTTTCAGCTTATTTAAATGAGCTTTTCACGATAACTTACAGAAACAATGTACAAACTCATGAAAACAGTTTAATCTTTATATCCCATCATTTCCTCCACTGTTTTTGGCCCCTTCTCTTCAACCTTTAGTTCCTTAAACCACAAGGAAGATTTAAGTAAGGGAAGCTGACTCTATTTTGACATTTAAATTTAAATTAAAACAAGCAAAGACTTGTCTAGATTTTGGGCTATGAAACTATATTAAATGGAAAACCAAAACTAGATGAATTTTGTTATTTTATGTAAACTATAGTGTTTGGTTGTTGTTTTGGTGGAAAAATTACTGACATACAAGCTGTAGATAATTATATTAGCTTTCAAACAAGATAAGAAACAACTTGATATGATTAATATAACTATAGATATTGTGTTAAACTCTACAAAGGTCACTTAAAGAGTTTGTGAATTACAAGTTAACAAGTTGTGGTTACCTTGGAGAAAATATGACATGACACAAGTACAGTGTAAATGTTGAGAGGATGGACATGCAGAATTTATTAATAATCTGAATCATATAGATGAAGATATCAAGTGACGGGAAAGGCCAATAAAGGTTTTTGCTACCTATTTGGAAATAAGTGTGCGAGTAGGTAACCTACCATAGATTAGTTACTATAAGGGACTTGTGGAGGCCATAAAATCAGTTGATTTTCGAATAGTCAATTTGATAATCAAGTATAGTGTGTAAAATTAATTACCATACGGAATTGTGGTTAGAAGATCAATTCATTTCCATACGTCTAACTTGATGGTCAAGTATTATGTGTGAAATTAGTTATCATATGGTTTGAATTATGGCCAGATAACCAACGGATTTTCATATTGGAAATTTGATGACTAGGTATTTTCTGACCATTGATATGATTTTGAGTCTTGGAGTAGACATGGTTGCGATTGATTTCTTTTGTCATGTCAAATTTTGTGTTTCTTTGTATATATGCTCTTGTGTAGATATAAAGATTTCCTAGCTTACCCTATTCGGTTGTTTGTTTTATAGCTATGATATACACAGGACAGGAGCACATAACACTGCAGGTATAAGGTGGTCTGGTATACAAGAGTATAGAAGTGTTCCAGGGTTTTGAATTATTATTCCACCTTTCTTTTGTTGTGAATGAATTATTAGCATGATATAGTTTTACGACAAATGTTATTAATCAAGTTCTATTTCAATTGATCTATCGATTATGTGTGCATATGTAACTAGTTATTTAGTAGTTTATGTTCTTTAAAGTGATGTTTTATGGAGGTAAAATGAACTGAGTTTATTCCCTAAGCTAAAAAAGCAATTCAGTTCTCTCATTTGACTTCTCCAAAAGCTGAGATGCATAAATTGGTTTCAGTTTACCGGAGAAGTTCAACTCACATTATCTTCTTATTTTTCTTCTTATAAACAAAATAATCCGAACAAAATTGTCATTTTCTAAATGCAGCCTAAGCTAATAATACACTAAGCTTAGAGCTTCAAGTTGTCGGTGAAACTGATTAACTGAGTACAAAATTCAGAAGGGGGAAATAATAATACCGTTCAATTAACCAATCCACTGAAGAGGAAGAAAATGAAAACTTCAGAAATAAGCTTAGTTATGAAATCAACTAGAGAATACAAAAGGGATAATAAAACCACGATGAACCAATAGTAACACCCTCCATTTGAGAAAAAATAAAAAGAGAGGAATTGAGGGTTACCCTTGAACATTTTTTAGGGTCTGATTCAACCTGGAGTCAAGCGTAGCAGCTGTGTTACGCTCATCTTCTTGGTGCTTGTCCATGCTTATCACAGCTTTCGTTGTTTGTTTCAGCTACTGCTCTTTTCTTACGGAGGAGAATTGCTGAAACTATCACTCGTCCATGGTGGTTGTCGTCATCTATTACCGCCAAAAGAACATTCTAAGTTCCAAGTGAAAACCCACATCGCTACGCTTTGTGTTTCTTTAATTCGCAGTTTTTCGTAATGGCTTTGTGTTGTGTATTTTTGTTTTTTTCTTTTCTGTCAGTACCCTTTCGACCGCAAGCGCATTCCTCTGGCCGAATAGGTTACATATTTATTTAACATCTTAAAGAAATATTTTCTTTTAATCATTGAAAAATGTTTTAAAGGCGCGGTTCAATCAATATAATATAGTTCTGGATTTTAAACTTAGAAAAAAGCTTTTAAAATAATTATGTTTTCCTTAATATATGTTTACTAAAAAGGACTTGTGTGATAAGGAACATTTTTCAAAGTTTTTCACCGAAACTT
>Ga0209389_1004552_pt1 | contig 11580 bp, 10 predicted proteins | sample CowpearedBW_FD_187526 | JGI IMG/M metagenome (GOLD analysis project Ga0209389, IMG submission 187526) | Root nodule microbial communities of legume samples collected from California, USA - Cow pea red BW (SPAdes) (version 2) | ecosystem: Host-associated > Plants > Roots > Nodule | place: USA... | reverse complement strand
CTCAAGTTCTGGTCCTCTAACGAGGGCGTGGGTTCAAATCCCACTTCTGACATTTTATTTTTATTTTCGTTTACATTTTTATTTTTTCAATATACTTCTTTTTCGTTTTTTTTTTTTTTTTAATGTTTATTTTTTTTTTCTTTTCAAAGTTTATTTTTTCTTTCCGTTTCATTTTTATTTTTTCAATATACTTCTTTTTCGTTTTTTTTCTCTTTACAAAGGGACAAGACATGACAGATATTTTCTTTGCGTTTCTTTCATTAAACCCTACTTTTCTGTCCTAGCAAAGCAAAGCGGTTAACCCACCATGGACGAGGAGGAACGTGCTAAAGGAAGTTCTGTCTCAGGGGTTGTCGCCGCCGACCAAACCCCAGAGCAACTGGTCTCCAGGGCCATAGCCCCCGTCAAGAAGAAATTCCTCCGCCCTCCTCCGGTTCGGTCTTCCGCTCCAGACGACGACGTTTCCATTCCCACCGAAAACAATAACTATGTTCTGGCCATGGAGACAAAGTCTAAGCGCCAACTCAAACGCGAACGTCTTGAGGTACGCCAACTTCTCATTTGCATGCCTCCGCAAATGCAATCTCTTTCCGCATTTTCAAACTGCTGTGAAACTTTTGAACGTTACAGGGACAAAAGTCGGCACAAAACCTATGTCCCGAAATTGCGAAGACGGGGGATGTTAGTTCGTGTCCTTATAAAGACAAATGTCGTTCGAGCCATGATTTGGAAGGCTTCATGGCGCAGGTAGGTCTTGCTTCGTTGTTTGGTTCCGGCATTGGTTTGTTTACGAACTGATTCCGATTATGTAACTACTAGTTATCATCATCTGCAGAAACCGTCTGATCTTGAAGGAGAATGCCCGTTCGTTAAATATGGAGTATCCTGCCCTTATGGCATAGCGTGTAGATTTTTGAATACGCATGAAGGTGGTGTGCCTTCTGGCGATCGAAATGGTCTGGAGAATAGTTCCGAGGTGAATGGGTTGAGGAAGGATACTCAAAGGCTTTTGTGGAAAAATAAGATGAACTTCTCCAAGGCAGATGCCAAACTCAAAAGTCTCGGCCTCCTGGTATTTTATTTATTCTCTCCTTTTCGTTGTGTTTCATGCATGTTTCATCCATGTTTTCTTCTCCAAAAGGCCATCAAAGATGACGGTTTTACCTGTTGTTGGGGAATAAATTATATTCTAAATAAGGATAAAGAAGTGTGTGTCTTTCTTGCCATTTTTGTTACATTGTTGGCTTTCAAGCAAGTTACTCAATTAAGATGTATTTTTGTGGCACTTGAAGATTTCTATCTTGAACTTAACTGGGTGGATTCAAATGTTCAATTCCCATGTAAATTGTGATTATCATGCTCCTATTTTTTATTTCCTAAGTGTAAACAGTTATGAAATTCTGGTTTTAAATTGCTATTGTTAGTTTTCCCCTTTGGTCATAGTCCATCACTAAATGTGGCTTTGATGTACATCTAACCTCCTATTCGTTTTCAGTTATTTCTGTTTCATGTTGATCAAACTATCTCTCTTTTAAAAATTGTTGTAGGGACGGTCAAAGTCAAAAAGGAATGACTTGGAAAATAAAGAGGGAGTTGACACTGGTTCAAATAAGTATGATCATTCTGATGATAGTGGCTCTTGTGTTGTTACGTCTGACTCAGGTTCTAAGTTGGACTGCCCTGCTGAAGATAGAAAATCTAAATCTGATGAACTTTGTCCCCTGAAGCGAAGAAAAACTAAAGAAAATTGTGGTCCTAAGGAGTCAGAAAATGAAGGTCCTAGTTCAACTATAGTTGTTGCAGTTGATGATTGATATAACTTGTGTAATATGTCCAGTTTGTGTAACTTGACTTCGTATCTCTGAAATAGGTGTTACTGAGAAAATTGTTGAAAGAAGATGCACCGAATCTGAAGCTGATGCTATAGTCCCAGAAACTGATCTAAGCCTGAAGCTTCACTCGCGTGAGAAGAAGCTTATTGATTTCAGGAGGAAGTTGTATCTTGCACCCTTAACTACTGTTGGCAATCTCCCTTTTCGGAGAGTTTGCAAAGTATTAGGTGCTGATGTGACTTGTGGTGAAATGGCAATGTGCGCAAATCTTTTGGAGGTAACTATATGGATTTTTTCTGAATGGTTTAAATTTAAATAATTTTTCTTTCTTTCATCTTCTGTATAATGTATACCCTCTGTCCGGAGTTTGTTCCCTGGCGTATTTGCTACTGTGAAAGTTTTACCAAGTGCTTGATGTAACTTGGGTAATGTGATATGGGTTCAGGCACCTCCCAAAAAGTTTGGTTTTGCCGTCTTTTCTTCCCAAAATTTAATTTATCAAGTTGATTATATCCTCTATAGACAGATAACGTTGAAGGGATGCTTTTCAATGTAAACTCCTTAAGTTTGGAAGCAATAACTCAATGTTTGCCCAAAATTCTGTTCTGATGATGATATAAAATCAATAACGTAGAACTTGATACATTTTCTCTGATCCTTCATGTTCTATTCTCCATAACTCGTATTCTCTTTCCCAACCATCTGTTTTTTCTTTTACGGCCAAGCTGTATTTACGTTCTATTAGTTTTGATTTTACTTTGTTATAGGGTCAAGCGTCAGAATGGGCATTGCTAAGACGACATTCATCTGAAGATTTGTTTGGTGTACAAATCTGTGGGGCATATCCAAATATTGTGGCACGAACAGTTGAATTAATAGAGCAAGAATGTACTGTAGATTTTATTGACATAAATATGGGTTGCCCTATTGACATAGTTGTGAATAGGGGTGCTGGATCAGCTCTTTTAACAAAACCAATGCGGATGAAAGGTATCGTAGAAGCAGCTTCGGGTACAGTGGATAAACCAATAACTATCAAGGTATTTGACATGCCATACTGGACTCTATGATTTGTCATCCTCTGTCTTTTGGCTCTGAAACTTTTTGAGCTTGGTCATATCACCTATGATTGAAAAAGAAAGTGTCTTATCATACTTCTTAAAACTCCTTAACGAGCTTTCTAAAAGTGTGCACAAATCCCTTATCTATTGAACTAGGTACGGACTGCTTATTTTGAAGGGAAGAACCGCATTGATTCTCTGATAGCAGACATTGGCTCTTGGGGAGCCAGCGCTGTGACAATACATGGTAGGTCACGTCAACAACGTTATAGCAAGCTTGCTAACTGGGACTATGTATACGAGTGTGCAAAGAAAGCCCCTACTACATTGCCAGTAGTGGGGAATGGAGATGTTTTCTCATTTGTAGACTGGAACAAGCACAGAACTGAATGCCCTGAACTTGCTACGGACATGATTGCTCGTGGTGCACTTGTTAAAGTAAGTATACCTGGGTTCAACGACCGTTATCTCATTTATTTTAGTTTGAGTACTAATATTTTGACCTGAGATTTTTTGAAAGCGGGATTTATTGTTTTATTATTAAAAATAATTTTTATTATATACAAAAGATATAAGATTTATGTGATATTTGTTGTATAATAATTAACTCATTTTCTAAAGTTAATGAGTATTGACTTGAATTCATATGTATTGTAAATATTTCATAATATCTTGCCATTGTATAACTGGGATTGAAAGTAATTATGGAAAAGTATTTTCAATCCTATCTTTTCTTTCATTCTAAAAATAGCAACATATAGTTGACCATGTCTGCATAACAGATGTGGAAGATAAAGTATAACTTTCGAAAGTGACTGACATTGGCTCCTATTGATTGTCATTGCAAAAACATAGTGAGACTTAAAATGGTCTCTTAAAATTTAAAACGTAGTTTTGACTCAAAATGAACTAAACCCTCTCTGTGTGATAAATATCATGTCATTTGTCTTCATTGGTAGCATTATGGGATTCTGACCTGGACATTTTCTTAATTGTATTAACTAATGGCTGTGGTGTGCAGCCTTGGATATTTACGGAGATCAAGGAACAAAGACATTGGGACATCAGTTCTGGCGAGCGGCTAAATATTCTCAAAGATTTTGTGAATTTTGGTCTTGAACACTGGGGTTCTGACACAAAAGGTATACTTTCTGCTGTGATATAATTACGATAGTTGCGTACTGCAAAATGAAGAAAACAAAAGCAGCTGTTGAGGGATTTAAATGTCTAGTGCAAAGGATGCAACGATTGTTTTGGGCTAGGAACATGTCGCTTTGGAGTGTCATTTGAGACTGTCAAATTTGCTTGCATGAATGGATATATAGTGCATAATCAAACTTTTACAGCAAGTATTATTGTTTATGCTTTTGTTCCCAAGTTTTTAAGTATGCCTATCTTCTTTCACCCGCTTTTCCCAATTGTGAAGTTTTATTTTTTATATTGTGCTTGTAGGCTAGGAACATGTCGCTTTGGAGTGTCATTTGAGACTGTCAAATTTGCTTGCATGAATGGATATATAGTGCATAATCAAACTTTAACAGCAAGTGTTATTGTTTATGCTTTTGTTCCCCAGTTTTTAAGTGTACCTATCTTCTTTCACCCCCTTTTCCCAATTGTGAAGTTTTTATTTTTATATTGTACTGCAGGGGTTGAGAGAACAAGGCGGTTCTTGTTGGAATGGCTTAGCTACTGTTGCAGGTATATACCTGTTGGTCTTTTGGATGTAGTTCCTCAACGGTTAAACTGGCGTCCACCTTCTTACTATGGTCGTGATGAGCTTGAGACACTAATGGCCTCAGACTCTGCTGCTGATTGGGTATGCAGTTCCCTTTCATTTCAAATTATTAATTTCAAGTCTCTCTCAGTTAATTTCTTTAGGGAAATTGAGTTCATGGAGAGGCATTTTCTATCATGTGCTGCTTCAAACAGCAGAACATGTTTTTTTTATTAAACATAGGATGTTAGGCGGCAAGGAAATGTTTCTTGTGAAAGATGAAGATTGAGACTAGGAACACTTGCTAATTATTTATTTACAGTCTTACAATTTATCTAATGATTTCTAATCATATAGTCTTTCAAGTTATCTTCAATTGTGCAAATAGGGGTAATAATTAATTAATGTTTTGGCTGGTCTAAAGGCTTTATAGTTGAGGATGAGAATGTTGCGTTGGATGAGTGTGACATACTAGATAAGATTACGAATGATTGCATTGGAGATAAGATGGGGAAGGGTAGCACCTACTGACAAAAAGTGGTAGAATCTCTCCTTAGGTGATTTTGGCATGTATAGAAACCTTCAAGCCAGGTCACTAATTTATATACATTAACTAATTAACTGATAGTCTCGGCTATTGCGCTGCATCACCTCTGAAAGTTATAAAGAAAAAAGGAGTATGACTAGGACAAGGAAAAAAATACCAATAAGCCTACAAATATGAAAACATTGTACTGTGGCAATAAATTTAATGCAGTACTCTGTTCTGTGCTCTTCCATTTTTTTTTTTCTTAATTTGCATGTTACTTTTCATATATTTTTCCCCATATATATTTTTTCCTCTTATTTTACATATTACTTTTCATGCACAGATACGAATATCAGAGATGTTACTCGGTAAGGTTCCTGATGGGTTTACATTTGCACCAAAGCATAAATCAAACGCATACGATAGAGCTGAAAATGGTTAATTCTGGGGATGCTAATTTTGATGAGAACCCTTTTCTTCTGAACAACTGCTGACTCATGAGGAGACATGTGGTGTGTATTTGACTATTTGATGCTTTTCCCTATTTCTTTCTGCCCCGTGTTAGCTGGAAAATGCTGAAGAGACATTAGGCTGCATTCTTATCTATTTGTTTCATTGGTGGAATTGTTCATCATTGACTTTGACTTTGATTCTTCAACCCACATTCTATAGTTTCAGTCCTCTCTACTAAGAGACTGCACATTTAATAAAAATTGACATTTGAAGTGTAAGCATTAATTGTTTAGGGTGATGCGAAGGTTTAGACTGGGGTCAATTTTGACATTTGTGCTCGCAATACTCATTTATGTGTTGGGGTGGTTGGAGAGAATTTACATTGGAAGTGACCCATGCTTAAATGTGTTTCAATTTATATAAACTTATCGGTTCTTTCATTCTAGGCTGGTGGGGAAAAAGTGAATCAATCACACGCGTCATCGACCATTCTATTCGTGGTACCATGCTATTCGTGAAGTGTCCTCATAAGTCACAATACTTAATTTGACTGCACTAATAGAACGACACGAATGAATTAAGGTTTTAATATGCTGACAAGCTTTATAACATGGAAACAAAGGAAAATCACTAGTTTTTTTGCACGTGCTTTTCTTTGTTTGAGGAAAATTTGAAATAAAAGTTATTATTTTTTGTTTTGGATAAGCGTTGTGTTCTTACACGATTTATTTTTTTCTGTTTTGGGTAGAGATGCTTCTCTGTTCTACGTAAAGACATTATTTCGTTAGTTTTTATGTTCCACCAATGCAACAGCATTTTTTTTTTTTTAAATTGGGATCGACCTCACCTTTTGTAAAGCGCGATTTTTTCTATGTTCTTGGATAGAGATTATTCTCCTTCCTACTTTGAGATACTATCTCTTTACAAATAATAGTTTTTTATAATTATGAGGAAAAAGTAAAAATAAATGGTAAAATAGAAAATATTAAGGGCTGCAAAAAGTTACTAGGATGTTACTATTGAGATGTTCTCTCCTGTTACACAACAACAGTTATTTTTAATTTGGGATCATCACCTTTTGCGTTTTGGATTGAGACTATTTTGTTTTAGTTATTATTTCGTTATTTTGATGTTGTTTAATAAGCCGTGTATGAACAAAGTTGTAAAAAATGCGACATCCCGCCCGTGTCTATACTGAAGGAATAAGGCGATGCCATTGGTAACAAAACCAATTGATTATCACTAGAAACTACTTTTAATATTATGACCTTGTAGTTATCCAACAAAGCACATTGTCAAATCTTAAAACATAGTTTAATCATAACAACAAATCAAAGGTTACAACTGGTTTAAAGATGTATGAAAACATAATTAAGTTTCTCCTCTCAAGCAGTGTTATATACTTAGATATAGAAAATTAACAGTCCCTTAAATGTTTGAAACAACTATGTTTCATAGTTTATTCTATTTGAGTAATTTGAGGAACTACATTGACAAAAATCATAACTTCAGAATTTAATCTGGTGTGTCCCTCCAATTCTAAACAAGGAGAGAGTTCCATATATGCATATCTTAACACACTTGCAGACCAACAAAGGGTACTTATTAAGCAGGGTTTTTGGGAATTCAGATTACTGTGTATAGTATAGTTATAGCTTGTAGTAGTAGTAGTAATGTGGTGTGTGGTTTGACATATTTATCTACTCAACCCAACGGTCAATTCCCACTTAGCTTACACTTACCCAACATAACAAAACAGAACATGACAGAAGCATTACCCTTTCTCAGACACTAACAATCTTATTCTCAGACACTCCCTCCTGGTTTCTAACCCAACCCTCGTTCTCAATAGATTTCAAACTCCCATTCAAAGCATCGTCCCAATCAAACTCATTGAGGTTGCTGGTTTTAAGTTCCTCCGGCTGAACAGGGTATTTTCCGGAGAAGCAAGCATAGCAGTAGTTAGGAGCATCATCCTCCAACAACCTCTTCAACGTGTCCAAGGGAAGAAAAGCGAGGGAATCAGACCCAATAAACTCTCTTATCTCCTCCACACTCATCCTGTTGGAAATCAACTCCTCCTTACTGGGGGTGTCGACGCCGTAGTAACAGGACCCAACAATGGGTGGACACGCAATCCTCATGTGGACCTCTTTGGCACCCGCTTCCTTTATCAGCCTCACAATCTTGGACGATGTGGTGCCCCTCACAATGGAGTCATCCACCACCACAACCCTCTTCCCTTCGAGCACGCCACGCACCGGAGACAGCTTCAGCTTCACCCCAAAATCTCTTATTTTCTGCGAGGGCTCGATGAAGGTCCTCCCCACATAGTGCGACCTTATCAACCCCTGCTGAAAGGGAACCCCAGCTTTTGCAGCGTAGCCAAGCGCAGCCACCACCCCGGAATCAGGAACCGCGATCACTACGTCGCACTCGACGGGGCTCTCGGTGGCCAGTATTTCCCCGAATTTTCTCCTGGACTCGTACACGGACCTCCCGAAGACAACAGAGTTGGGAAGCGCGAAGTATATGTGCTCGAAGATGCATTGCTTTGGCTCCGGATGAGTCACGAGGCAGAGGGATTGGATTCCGGTGTGGTCCACCACCACAACCTCACCCGGGTTCACCTCTCGCTCGTACGTCGCTTCGATCAAATCCAGCGCGCATGTCTCCGAGGCGAAAACCACAGCGCCGTTGCTTCTCCTTCCCATCACCAACGGTCGGAACCCGAAGGGGTCCCTCACGGCCACCAGCTTGTCCTCCGTGAGGAACACCAGGGAGTACGCGCCCTTCAGATTCTCGCAGGCATCCACGATTCTCAGTAGGAAAGGTCTGTGCTTGGAGGTGGCGATCAGGTGGAGCACCACCTCGGTGTCGGAGGTCGTGTTGAAGATGGACCCGTTGTCTTCCAGTTTGGCGCGCAGGGACCGGTAGTTCACGAAGTTTCCATTGTGCGCGACGGCGACGGAGCCGAAGCGGTAGCCGGCGACGAAGGGTTGGACGTTGCAGAGCCTGGAGTGTCCCGCGGTGGAGTAGCGGACGTGGCCAATGGCGCAGGAGCCGGGTAGCTGAGAGAGCTTAGTCTCGTCGAAGACGTCAGAAACGAGGCCAACGCCGTTGACTGTGTGGAGGACGTTGTTGTCGACGGCGACGATGCCGGCGCCTTCCTGGCCGCGGTGCTGGAGGGCGTGGAGGGCGAGGGAGCAGAGACGGGAGGCTTCTGGGTCGCCGTAGATGCCCACAACGCCGCACTCTTCGCGAGGCTTTTCGTCATCATTGAAGGAGGCGAAAGTGTTTGTGGTTTTGGTGCATGGGAGAGGCAGAGTGTAGCGGGTGGAATGAGAGAGAAGGGTTTGAAAGGAGTTGGTGGTGGTGTTGAGAAAAAGAGTGTTAGTGTTGACGCTGAAGCTTTGTGTGTTGAAGAAAGGGAAAGAGGGTTTGGAGTGTGAAGAGGAGCAGAGGGTGGAGAGATTAGACGCGGCCATGATAAGAAGAAAAACAGAAGCACGATAAGAAGAAGAAGAAGAAACCAGACTAAGGTATTGATATTTAAAACACAAACACTTTCTTAGTTGTTCACACGGACCCACCAAACACCTCTTTTTCACCCTTTCTCATTTCCAATATTCCCCACCTTCTTTTTTTATTCTAATCATTCTTATTTTTTTATTCTTCTCCTTCGATAATATCCTTCTCTTTTTATTGCTATCTACTAACTTTGTACGAGTGAGTCTAACTTATTTATTTATTTATCTTTTCGTTATTTAAGTCAATCGTGTAATTTTAAATAAATTCTCGAGACGCGCTATAATATATAAAATATGAAGATAATTCAGTTAGGGTGATATAAATTATATCTTTACTATAAATATCCTTGTTATTAAAATAACAATAATGATATAGTTTTCTTACAGGTAACAATTATTGATTCAATTAAGAGATAAGAATTAAAATCAATATCTTTTAAAGGTACAACGGCTTGAATAAATAAATTAGTTTTTTAAACATGGAAGATACAGTATTTAATTTTAATATTGTTTAGATAAAATGGAAAACCCAAAAAAATTGTAATTGATCTTTTATTTATTTTTATTACTTTACCATCACATGTCTTTTTCTCGTTCTACTTCTTCGTGTACCCACGTATGTCTAAGTAGGATAACTCCTTAATGTTCTCATTAAGCACTTCTTGTCTTTTGGATAATCCAATGTCTACAACACGTCAGAGTTCATGATCAGAATGACACGATTCGCTGCATTTTCAATTTTAATTCCCCTCTTGTTATTTCATTCAAGCATTACATCTTTAGATTAACTTAATTATTTCAATTTTTAAAATGTCATATTTTTTCATTTATGCTCTTCATAAGATCAAATGATCTAATTAATTCAAATTAAAAAGTGATTACTTTTATAAGAAAAGGCAACAGCATTTTTAATTTGAATATTATAATTAAAAGCAGAAACAAATTGCATGATATTAATGACATTGTTAAATAATTATAATGCATATCTTTTCCGAGAGACGGGTAGTTTCATGTTTTAATATTTAAACATTATTATTATTGCTGAATAAAAAAAATAACATTTTTTATTTGCTAGATTGTTAGATTTTTAAGGAGTACTTTCTAATCTTTAGTCACGTGAGACCTAGACTCACACTTGGATAACTCTGATATAGGTTTTTAAGGAGGGAGAGAACAAACACTAATAAGACCTGAATTCAACTATATCAGACATTTACATCACTCTCAACCCACAACCTTAAGGCACTGGGTTCATGAATCTTTATTCTTATATAGTGCTCTAGTTTCTTATTTCTAGTTAATGTGAAACTTAGACTCACACTTTGATTCCTAACAAGAATATCTTAACTTACTGTATATAATAGGTAAAAACTAAGATTTTTTTAATTAAGACGAAAACTATGAGTATAATTTTTTTTACCTTATGCATTAGAATTTAAAATTTTGAGATAGAATCATATTCATATTCAACTAAGATAAATATTTTAGTTTTTTTAAAAATTATTTAGATTTCAAATAGATGTGAATTGGAAATTTAATCCATGATACTAAATGTTTCAATTATATATATAAAAAAAGAAACTAAGAAAAAATTATCTTTTTAATGTCTTTCTCACCTTGTTTAATTTTATTTTCTTATAACATTATTAATCCCATGTCTTTTTCACTCCATTTATTTTACCTTTTCTTTCTACCTCTTCCTTACGCAGCAACGCATTAAGTATTTTATTATTATATAATAACACGTCAGAATCAGAGCAATGCAATTCGGTGGATTTCCAATTTTAATTTGCTCGTTGTCATTTAATAAAAAGATTACATAATTGAGTTAATTTAGTTATGGTGTAGTTTAAGTCAAAGTTTAATTTTTATATTATGTGTGCTCACGTGATATAACATATATTACGTGATGGGATAACTTTTAAACTAAACCATCAAGATATGTTATTTTATATCTAAATAAACTCAAGAACATATTGTTATTATCAAATAAATCAAGATGATATTAATAAACCAGAAGATGTTATTATTATTAGTCATCAGCTGGATTTATTATAATAGCGAAAAATACTTTTTATTATATAATAAAAAATATATAATTGAGACTTTGAAATTAAATAATAATATAAAAGATTCTTAATTAGCAGATTTATGTTTAACTTAAGATGAAAAGTTAAGCTCCAATTTTATATTAGAATGAAGTATTAACTAATCAGTTTTACAGTTAAACACTTTAAAATATTATATTAATTAAATAATAAAGTAAAATTACTTCGTAAATTTAGATTTGTTGGTAGAAACTTAATATTATTTGATTTCCGAATATAGCATAGGAAGAGATGTTTTGTCTGTCTTAAAATAAAATGTGAAACACTAACATTGGGAATCTCCTTGTCAACGAAACTGACCGTTGACCATGTATTCGAATCTGAATGAGATTAGATTCTTGCTTTGTCGATGA
>Ga0209389_1004544_pt1 | contig 11589 bp, 8 predicted proteins | sample CowpearedBW_FD_187526 | JGI IMG/M metagenome (GOLD analysis project Ga0209389, IMG submission 187526) | Root nodule microbial communities of legume samples collected from California, USA - Cow pea red BW (SPAdes) (version 2) | ecosystem: Host-associated > Plants > Roots > Nodule | place: USA... | reverse complement strand
ATATTAAGTTTATTTAAATTTTTATTTTACATTAAACTTTACTTATATTTTGTTTTAAAATTTTAAAATATTTATTTTAACTTGTTACAAAATTGTTTTAAATAATTTATATACAAATGTTAGAGTTGGTTTAAAAATAACAATTTTATAAATTTAAATATAAAATTTTAAAACAATTTTATAAAAAGTTAAAATAAATATATTTAAAATTTTTTAAAAAATATACTGAAATGTAATCAAATAACAAATATATGGACTAAATTGAGATTCAGACAATACTTGACACGTCAACCTACTGACTTGACATGTGACACAATATTAATAACATGACATGTGACATGAATAATTTTCAAAAGAAAAATAAGAAAATTTTAAAAAAATTTTAAAAAATAGAAGCTAACATATAACACATCCTTAACATCATACTAATAGAATAAACTTAATTGCTACACATTTTAAAATATATGGATCTAATTAAGATTAAAAAAAATCTTAACAACTAATTGAGATTTTTAAAGAAAAGAAAACGTCTATATTTTAACCAAAATTATATGAGCATTTTGAATAATGAGAAAGGTTAATGCCAATCCAGAATGGCCTGTGTTGCACAAGTCCATGAGAAAGAAGGTATCGCTGCCATGGTTCCCTGAGAAGTTGAAAATTGTGTTGAATCAAATTTTAAGGAAAAACCTCGCACCAATTTGTGGAGCGAATTCTGTGTTGAAGGGTCTTCTATATAACTTCAAAAGAACAATCTTGGTCGTTGAATTTTGGTGGGCCATGCTTGAGTTGTGATAGCCATCAACATGTTCTCCTGTTCCCACCATTTTTACTATATATTTAGAACCGTAAGAGAAAAAATGAAATAAACTTGGTAAGAAGAAGAAAAATGGCAAATTTTGTTTTGCGGGTTCCAAATACTTTAAGGAGTTTCGCCACGTTTGCTTCGTCCAACCCCAACGGTGCAATACTCTCTCTATTTCTTTCTGTCAATTGAAATTGCGTTTTTATTCTCTTTGTTTCATTTTCATATGGTTTATTGAATTGTTTAGGTGCTCCACCTGGTGGTTCTGGAAGCAGTAGTGGTGGGGGTGGAGGTCCTGTGATATTGGAAATTCCTATAGATAAGATTAGAAGGCCTTTGATGAGGACCAGAGCAAATGATCCAAACAAAGTTCAGGAATTAATGGATAGTATCAAGGAAATTGGTCTTCAAGTGCCAGTAACTACTTTCTCCCTTATGCTGATTCATGTTTAAAATCTTTGCCATTGCTTTGGGAGTTTATGTACTGTTTCTGCTATATTGGGTATGTCTCTATAAACCTAACAGGTTTATGGGAAAGTGAAGTTAGGGGTGTTGGCTTTTATACGTTTTTTGAGGATCTATTGGATGTACAATTGGATTTATGTGCTTAAATTGCATCTTTCTTTGGTCATCAAGCTTTGTCTATTCAGAGGGTATCCTAAAACGATTTTTATGGATTTGTTGCAACAATTTTTCAGTGAAATTTGGAATAGCAGTATCTTTGCATCAAGAAAGATTTTTCCCGTTTTCCTTTTTTTTACTTTCATTAAGAGGTAAGAGTTTCATGTTTCGCTGAAGGAGATTTCGAGATGTGTCTTTCTTTGTAGTATCTCAACTTAACAGGGCCACCCTTATGTGTGTTAGCCATAGATAGAACCTTTAGGAGTTATCAAGGTCCTCTCTTTCAGAGTCAGATTTCTTTTAGGAGTTGATCAATGGATGCAAAGATTCATTGTTACAACCATTTTCTTTTATATTGTGTACTTGTGACTGAGGATTAGTTGAGACAACAATCCTAAAACATGTATACTCCACTTCTTGTATTTTCTTTTCAGATTGGCCATTTATGATGATTACTTGATACATTAGGCATCTACTTTGTTTAATAGAACTTTCACCAGATCATGACTTTCACTAGAAAATAAAAATATCTCCTTGTTTGGCTTCAGACAACCATATTAAGCATACATTCAATTTATAGAGGACAATAAGACAGAATGCATCCCTTAACATTTATTTTGAGTGGAATTGTGAATAGTTGTTATCAAAGCTTGGTTGAATTTTAGTACAATTATTCTGAAGAAACTGATGAAAGTAACCAAAAATTAACACCAGTTACAGATGGCAGGCCTGTACCGACTACAATACCATTATTATTAAATAAATGTCTGGTTCATGAAAATATATTGCTGAACTGTTGATTCAAGTTTCTTTTAAGTGATGCAGATTGATGTCCTGGAGGTTGATGGAGTCTATTACGGTATGTTCTTTTCTGGATTGTCTGTGGAATCTTATAATTTGATTACCTGGTGGTGCTGCTCACAGTTAAAATTATAAGATTCCACCAACATCAAAATCAATATGTTATGAAGATCCGTCCATGCCTTCTCACAGTGAAAACTTTGGTTTGTAGGTTTCTCTGGTTGTCATCGCTATGAGGCTCACCAGCGCCTTGGACTCCCCACCATCCGTTGCAAAATACGCCGTGGTACAAAAGAGACTCTAAGGTAGGTTTGGTAAACTCGTTTCTAAAGTTTATGTGACTCAGATTCATCATCTCAGTGTATTGGTTTTCGTTTTGAATTGTGCAGGCACCATCTGCGCTAAGCTGTGATCATCTTATTGTTCAAAGTTGGTACATGATGATTAGCAATGACAGGACACAACACAGAAGTGTTCTTTTTCTCATGGCATTGTGATTCCTGTGGACATTGCAAATTTTATATATGATTTCTCTTAACTCTGTTATGTTGCATCTGTTATTGCTTCCTCAAGTTCTTTGTAGGAAAGCACTATTCTTCTGGTCACACCCAGAAAAGGATAACAAAGTTAGGAACAATAAACAACATCAAGCGTTATTATCTGCTACCCTTCTCTTGCATCAAAAAACAACACCAAAATCTGTTGCCTTACTTAAAAATAACATATTTAGCTAAACTTGTTTCGATAATGTGAATGTCTCGAGGTCTGAACTTTTATGATCAATTATTAAGAAGAAAAAATCAAGGAGGGAAAACAAAATGCCGAGAACAACAATGCTTAAAATTTTTAAGAATGGGAAACCCTCTCTAATGAAGGTAAAAGTGAAGGAACTCGCAGGTCAGTTAAACTTTCACTATAGCAATACTATGGATTACAAGCTTCATCCTTAGATGAATCTTTCGAGTTAAAATAACAATGCAACTTGAATTTGGAATGAAATTTTCTTTAGACAAATCACTTTTTCTCTTAAAAACAGTCTTTGTAAAGTTCTGCATTTTTTTCCCACACACTAGTTATTGTACAAGTGACATGTTTTGACTAACTTTTCGTAAGCATTTATAACAGAAATGAAAAAGAAGAAAAGTTTGAATTAGTTTTTGAGTAATTAAAGTTAGTTTATGCGCAAGCTTCATTTGTAAAAAATTTCTGATATAATTTTTATAAAGTTTTACTTTTAACTTATCCATAAGCAAATTTTAGTTTATGAAGAAATCAATCTAATTATTTTTTCCATTTTTCTTCTCTTGAAGTGTTTTGTGAAAAAAGTTAACCCAAAAAAACTCAATAACTACCACCACTAACAATAGTAATACTAGTGTCGCTGCCACCAATAGTATTATAGCATCACTAGCAATAGTAGTATTACATACAACATTAAAAAAATAGTAGTATTACCTCCACTATAACTATTACTACTAATATTGTGGTGACTTCCAATAACATAGTGCTTCACCAGAAATACTATTATTACCGATGGTACTAATAGTATTATTATACTCAACATTATTAATTTTAATAGTATCATTATCAACATTGCAAATAATGTCAGTAATACCATTCTCAACAATATTACTATTTTCACAGTGATACCACCCCTTGTATTATTATTGTTGCCATAATTAATATTATCTTTATTATTTATGTCAATATTACCACTAGGAATAGTATCACTATTATCGATAATAACAACAATATTTGTGTTATTATTACAAATTTTAGGACACAAAGGAGTTATACAGTATTGAACACAATTCTACATCTAAATGTTTGTTTAAAATATCACTCAATACTTTGATGATAACAAATAGTACAAAATTTTGATTTTATCTAATGAGTTCCCTAAGTGTGAAATAATTAAAGTTTTCCAAAATTTACATAAGAAAGAGAAGATAAAGTTTGATAAAAATGCTAGATGCATAAAAGCATCACTTTTATGAAGTTATCTCTTAGAGTAAGGAGAACTTAGATTTTGTATCCAATCTTTTGAGTGAACCTTGTAAAGCAGCAACTTATTTTTGTATAGGTTAGAGAGAGTTTGTATATTTATCCTTAATACAAATTGCATATTGGTGCTTAAACTCAAGGTGAGTTCGGTGGATAGCTCAAGGATGCTTTCGTATACTTGTTATAAGGCATAATAGGCAGAAAGAATAATTTTAAAGACAATGATATTTTCACTATTAAATTTTGACAACTTTCTCTTACAGTATGTTGTATCATTTTTTAAGTGGTTTTGAAATATTGAGAATGAAAAAATGGAAAAGTAAAAAATCACTTAGAAGATGTCACCTAAGATTGTAAGAGAAAATTGTTAAAATTTAGTAGTTAAAAAATCATTTTCCTAATTTTAATCATTGATTGCTTAATGGAACGCTTTGCCTTTCACAATAGAAAACTATATGTAACCTAGGTTATGGGTGAACTAGTGTTAAAACAAATTATTTATTGCCTTTCACATGTGCTTGCTCGATTATCCACTATAAAATATTTTTGAAAGATACTGTAAACTCTTTTATTAAATCATTAGATGACCCCTTGTTGGCATCTAATAGGAATACTTGAAAAAATATTTCAAAGGAAGTTTTTAACTTTATTCAAATCCTCTTTTTTTCTAGAGCTAACTTTTATTTTGTTGGTATCAAGATAACATTTTGGCATTATTTATTTGCAAGAAAAAAAGGAAATGATCCTAACTACCATTGAAAATGAAGGATAGAGTATGAAGAAATCCATGCATTACCGAAGTTTCTCATTTTCTCCTTTATATAGCCATCAAGTTTGTCACTATTGGTCGACTAATTGCAAAATGTGTTACGAACTTAACACAAAATGTTTGGAAAAAGTATATTAAGTTCTTGGGCAATGTATAATACCATTGCAAAGCTAGTTCTATCAACTTATAACTCCTTAATATTAGTGGTGTTAGAATAAGAGAGGAGGTCGAACAAAACCAAGAGGGGAGTGGGTGAATTTGTTTAAAGTTAAAGTTTTGATTTTTAAAGTTACACACAAAAATTTTATATATTACTTCAGATAAAAAAAATCATACATCCAATTGCAATCACTTCAAACAAAGATCACGAATTACTATTTTGAATTTTATATTACAACCACTAATCATAAATGAAATATGCAAAATCACACGCAAGATAAAAATACACATTCTCTCCAAAAACTCACAAAAAATTATAAATCACCTCTCTTAAAACCACAAGAGATGAAATCACCTTCCTTAAATAACCACAAGGGATGAAAACACATTTCTTGAAATACCACAAAAGATGATAAACACCTTTCTTCCACAAGATATAAAACACGCTTCCCTTAACAAACATTAAGGGATGAATCATGCTTTGAAACTCTAGTAGCAGCAACAACAACTTATCACTCAAAAACATTCTTGGAGAAACTTAAAGGTCATTCTCTTCAAAACTAGGTTAAATCAAAGCTTGTTACAGAGTTAATCTTTGCAATCTAACTTTTATTTTTTTAAAACATAGAGCTCTATTTAATTTATAGAAGAAAATCACACTTTAGACCATTTCAGAAAAAAAAAACTAATTCAAAATTATGTGAAGATAATCAATTATTCTAGAAAAATTTATGATTCATTCTTCTAAGATAATAGATCATTGCAACCTATAAATTTGTCTATAATCAATTTTAACAAGTGATAATTAAAATTATTCTTTATAATTTATCATCATCAAATCTCTTGTTCCTTAATATTTAATGCTAAATATATCTTCATTTTAAGTAAACAAATAAGAGAGTTGAATTTACGACCTCTCTCACCTTCCCTTTCGGTTTTATCACCATAATAACCTTATAACTCCTAACCTTACCTTACATGAAAAGTGATGAAATAAAACTTCAAACTTTATAAACCACTTAAAAATAAACTGTGATGAAATATGAAATAAGAAAATGAAATCTTCTTTCTAAATTCTGTGAAATTATAAAATACGAATATGTGAGTAAGTCTTAAATGAGAGAGCAGAATCCAAACATATTAAGCTATTGTCATCTTTAATAGATCGTGCTCATTTTAGAATGGAGAAGATTAACCAAACTTGCTTCATTTTTATTTATTCCACAATGTCATGTTCGGATAAAATTTGTAAAGTGAAATAAAATTAAAGCCAGGGTGCATGCATAATCCAAGGGTTAAAAAATTATTTCCCTATATGAATATAAAATTCGGTTTTCTACAAAGAATCGTTGCTCAATTTCTGATTAATTTATATTAAAAATGTATATTAATAATATTTCAAAGTTAAAGTCTTGTTTGAATCCAGTTAACTATTCTCATCTTCTATTAATTTTCAGTTTTCCTTGCCTCTTTTCTCTCATGAAGATGCTAAATGAATTATTTAAAATATATATTTTCTTAAATCTCGACTACTTATTTATGATTTTTATTATTGTAGTATAATATATAATTTTTTTAAATAAGAGATTTTGTTATGAAAAACAAGGCTTAATTCCCAATATAGTTTTTTAATTTCTTTCGAAAATTTTCTTAGTTTTTGGTTTTTTCAATTTAGTCTTTTAGTTTCTTAAAAACATTAAATTTGGTTATCTCCATTAATTTGGAGTAAACACGTTTTGATTGTGCTGAGGTGGAAGAATGTAATGGAAATGTAGCACAATGTTTAAATGTTGAGCAGAAAATGGAGGACGATGTTGTGTTTAGGAATGAGAAATGTTAAAGTTGTCCTAATCTCTGAGTTTTGGTTTGTTTGCCCTGATTTTAACGTTGGTAGTCTTTAAAAAATTAAAGGACAAAAATGAAAAAAACCAATAATTAAGAATCATTTTAAAAATTCAAATGAAAGTAGACCACCATGTTAAGAATTAAGCCAAACAAACAGGAACATACATATAATTCACCAACTCAGTTAGTTATTATTTAAACTAATATTAAAATTAAAGTAATAATATCAAATTAAGAAAACAAATATTTTTCAAAAAAATAAAATAAATGGATAGTTTTTTTGTACTTAAAATAAATTATTCCAAAAGCTATATTATGTAAATGATTTTTTTAGTTAATTCAAAATATTAAAAAAACATTTTTTTTTAAAGTAGATAGAAATGATTTCACATCTTTTTCATCTTAATTTTGATAATATAATTTAGAAAAATAAAAGTAGTTATCCATTGCTTATGACGATGCTAGCCCTGTAGTAAGAACATAAACTAAAAAGTTTGGGTTTTGAAAAGGGTTTTTACATTTTTCAGAGTTGTCTGAAAGAGGAAGAGCAGAGAGAGTGTGAGGCGATGGAGGGTGCATCGTATGCGCGCATGCCGAGGGTGAAAATCCGCGAGCTGAAGGATGATTATGCCAAGTTCGAGCTCCGGGATACGGATGCGAGTATCGCGAACGCGCTGCGGCGCGTGATGATCGCGGAGGTGCCGACGATCGCGATTGATCTGGTGGAGATAGAGGTGAATTCGTCGGTACTGAACGACGAGTTCATAGCGCACAGACTCGGACTCATTCCGCTCACGAGTGAGCGAGCCATGTCCATGCGCTTCTCACGTGACTGCGACGCGTGTGACGGCGACGGCCAGTGTGAATTCTGCTCCGTGGAGTTTCACCTTAGGGTTAAGTGTATGACTGACCAAACCCTCGATGTCTCCAGCAAAGACCTTTACAGTTCCGACCCCTCCGTCGTTCCCGTCGATTTCTCTGACCCTGCTTCCTCCGATTCTTCCGAGAGCAGGTGCGTGCTTTTCTTCATTTTATTTTTGGTTTTAAACCCTTGATTTTTAAATAGGTCTTTGTTGATTTCAACTAGGTATTTGGTTTTTTCAAAGTGGCGTTCTTCGTTTTCAACTGGGTATTTGAATTTTTGAAATGTTCTCAATTGATTTCAAATGGGTATTTGGGGTTTTCAAATGGGTGTTCTTCGTTTTCAGCTGGATATTTGGTTTTGCTGTATGGGTTTTCTATTTCTCATGTGTTTATTTCTGAATTGGCATTCTTCGTTTTCAACTGGGTATTTAGTTTTTTCATATGGATATTCTTCGTTTTGAATTGCGTGGATTCAGGGGGGTTATCATTGTGAAGCTGAGGCGAGGACAAGAGCTGAGGCTGAGAGCGATAGCTAGGAAGGGGATTGGCAAAGATCATGCCAAGTGGTCACCTGCTGCAACTGTCACTTTCATGTATGAACCAGAGATTCATATAAATGAGGACTTGATGGAGACACTGACTCTTGAGGAGAAAAGAGAATGGGTTGATAGCAGCCCTACACGTGTGTTTGAAATTGATCCAGTAACACAACAGGTTTGGGTTCTTCTCATTTGTTCTCTTATGAATTTGGTTATGCTCTTTCTACCATTGTTATCGTATCATATTCTGTGCAGAACTACAAAATTACCTCGCATGTCTTATGTGTTTGGTGCTTAAATGCTAGTTTGTTTGATCACTTTAGTGTATTGTTTTTTTGAATTTATCATAACATATGCATGCCGATTATTTCTGATCAAATTCGCAAGTTTATGCAAATCCTTTAACCTGAACATTATGTGCTTTCTCTTCAACCATTTGGGTTAAAGTGGTGAATAAAGTGCAATTAGAGGTAGTTCGTTTGTTTTCTTTGTGTGTTCAACGATAGACACTAGTAATTTGATGCTTTTGAATGCATGATGCTGCTTGTGTATAAAATAAATAATTCGCAAGTTTGTTTTTTAGCTAACATGGATAGGCTTATAGACTGGCATCCAGAAAGCACGTTCAGTACTTAAGACGCAATATGTTTTCCAGAGCATAAGCACTAGAGAACTAATGTTTTTGTGAACTTCATGTTCATCCAATATACATGAACTTACAAATCTTATAGAGAACTAATGTTTTTGTGAACTTCCTGTTTTGTGAACTTTTTTACCCTTAAACACTGTTGTTTTAATAGGTTGGGGGTTGGGTAAGGACCAACACAAATGAGTGGTGCTTCCTTGATTTTTGTTGTTATTTACTACTATGAGTTTGCTTTACACCCTGGACTTTTTATTGTTAATTATGAATATGTATTGAATTTGCACCCTTCGCACTACTTGATCAGAATGTTTAATAAACTCAATCTTGAGTTCCCTCCCATGCTTATCATCTCTTGAGATCCACTTTGTGACCTCCTCGGTGTTCTGTGACTTGATCCACCCATCTCAGATGGTCTTCCAGGACACTGACCTTTCACTCCTTTCTCTGTTCTTCTGAATGCCTAATACAGTTCATATCCTCTGTTCTGTTCTCCATTCTCGCCTGCATGATAGTAGACAACCATGGCAATATCTCAAGCAACAAGACAAAAAAGTGGTGCTTCCGTGACTTTTATTGTTATTTCTACCAGTGTTTTAAGTAGTGCTCTATAGCAGTGGAGCAGCCTCTTTCTGCTACAAGAGCTTCTGTCAGAGAACAGTTTAGTGTAGTAGGTGCTATGTGTTGATTACAAAAATCACTAAAACAGAGCATTAGCATTTTCTTGGAGGGCTTAATTTTTAGATTTTAATTTTCAAATTTAAATCCATAGATGTAATAATAGTGAAAATCATAAAGACGACTTGGATTTAGGAGATGATTGATAGTTCCTATTTAGAAAACTTGTATTTGACTTTCGTGGTATTGCATATATGTTTTTCTAAGGCAACCATGGCTATTGCTACTGTTTTTAGAGCCAGCTGCTACATGCCACAATTTGTGATTTAAAACATTGTTTACTATGTTTTGCGTTACAGGTGTGGCTTTTTATTGCTAAACATGTATATATAATGAATATTGAGTAAGTGATTGACTTTTCAATTTTTCCTCATTATCCTGCTTTCTGCTATTGCTACATGCTAGTCTTTTATGGTTTGGCCATTATCTGAGATTGATAACTATAATCTCAAGTGCCAAGAAAAAGAAAAACAAAACATTGCTAGAATGAATGTGAAGGACTTATACCGATTCAGTTTTAAGCTATCAATTTCATAGAGAATCTTGAGCCGCAAAGCAATTTAGTATCAAGATTTGCTATCCAGCTCATGAGGGGTGGATGTATGGTATTCTGGAGCATTATCTACTGAAGAGTTCTTAAGTGTATGATCTATCTGGCTAATTCTGTCAACCACTATGCTATACATATTTTTGTCTATTTTGAAATGTTGATATGCGGTGCTTAAACTTAATAGTTAATAACCCTTTTTTAGGTTCAATTTGTTTTGTTGTAATGAATATTTCCTTCATATAATTTGTATTATCGAATTAGAAGATTGCATTTTTCCATCTTTGAAAATCAAGTGTGATGTTTTTGCATTTATTAGGTAATGGTGGTTGACGCTGAGGCATACTCATATGATGATGAGGTGCTCAAGAAAGCAGAAGCCATGGGGAAGCCTGGGCTTGTGGAAATCATTGCAAGACAAGATAGCTTCATATTCACAGTTGAATCTACTGGAGCAATTAAAACTTCTCAATTAGTACTAAATGCCATAGAAATTCTCAAGCAGAAGCTGGATGCTGTGCGGCTATCTGAAGATACAGTGGAGGCTGATGATCAGTTTGGTGAGCTAGGTGCACATATGCGAGGAGGATAACTGAGTTGATTGTATTAGAAGGATATCAAATTTGTTTCACTGAACTTGTTTCTTTCTTCTTTTACTTAACTGAATAGCTGCAGCAAGTGTTAACTTGGTGAGTCGAAGATGCTAATTACTATTTTCCCCCTTGAAGAACAACATAGATAGTTGTTATGTTTCACTCTTATCATTAGGTAGATTCATGCACACAAAAGTTCTATCCTCTTCCCATGCTTGCTTCCTTTATTTTGTTTATAATGGTGGAAAGGAAAAACTCGAATCTGCATGGCTTAAGCAGCTCCAAGTCCTTTAAAAGCTTTTGTCCTTTTGTTGTTTGGATCCTGTAAGCTTACCATATACTCGATATTATGGAATTCCTCTTCAATTGAATGTCACTTTTCCCTTCATTCCTTTTATGCTCGGTGCCTTGGAAATCGGAGAAGTTTCATTTTTACATGCTAGAAACCGGTCTCTGAACTCACCCTTGGTTGATTTTTAGTACCTTTTAAATATATTAGAAGTAATTTGAATACATAAAAAAATAACGTAATTTGGACACAATAAAAAGACTTGGTGGAGACAACCTTCCTGTGAGAAGGGTTGAAGCAATGAGTTGTGCAGTTGTGAATTCAATATTCATGGAAAGAAGAAAGACAAACAGGAGTGCAAGTGAAACAAGAAAGAAATCCGTTATTAATGTCTTGAAAATTGTAAAAGATTTTGGGGAATGCATTCTTTTT
>Ga0209389_1004541_pt1 | contig 11589 bp, 3 predicted proteins | sample CowpearedBW_FD_187526 | JGI IMG/M metagenome (GOLD analysis project Ga0209389, IMG submission 187526) | Root nodule microbial communities of legume samples collected from California, USA - Cow pea red BW (SPAdes) (version 2) | ecosystem: Host-associated > Plants > Roots > Nodule | place: USA... | reverse complement strand
TATATATATATATATATAATGTTTTGAAGAATAAAATATTTGTCGAGATTTTTTATATCATTAGATTTTGATTTTCAATGTTTGCTAGTTTGGATTATTTAGTAAAGTATTTTGTACTTGCCCTTAAAAAAAATACTAACTTTAATATATTAAAACATTTTAGAAACTCTTTTAATATAATATAATTTGGAGCACAACAAATAAACAATATCGGAAACTCAGTCAAAAATATAAAAGTAATGTTTATTCTATTTATGCTTTAAAAACAAAGTGTTTTGGTATTTTATATACGTAGATATCATTAAATTTAAAATTGCACTATAAAAATAGAAGCTAAATAATTATTTCTTATATCAACAATAATAATAATAATATTTTTTATTGAGGTAAATTATTAAGGCAACATTCTTATATTTTAATTTTTAATTAATTATGCACTAAAGTTTTCCTTGGAACACATAAGGATGGCAAATAAATTTGTTTCCGTGGATATTACTCGAACTAGTCGTCATTTTGACGGGAATTCCGCATTGACTGGGTATGGACATGTGGATGGGAAATCTCATACTTTTTCAACTGGGTATGGGGATGGGTATGCAGATGTACATATTCGCCTTGTCCCCTCCGTATCTTCGTCTCCGTTTAAATTATTAAAAGATTCACAAAGTAAGTAACCTTATATATGTTATTACAGACTTTGTATTTTTTATTTCTTCTAATTATTTGGTTTGTCATAAAATTTATTCGCATCTCCAATATATATGTTTCATCTTATCATAATCTGTACGTAGTTATGTTCAAATTATGTATATCAATTAAATATTTTTTATGTCTCACATTTGAATATTTCCATTATTTTTTAATATTTTTATTTATTGTATATTTTCCTTTTACATAAGAATGTTTAACACTCTCAATTTAAGTGTTTAATAACATAAACCTTTCGTGTACTAGGTAATATAAAAAATTTATCTTCTTTAGTATGTTATTATTAATTTTTGTTTTATTTGAAGAACTTTTTTTTTTCACTAAAACAATTTTCTTTATTTCTCAACCATTAACTATATTATATTTGAAAAATTTTCTTAAATCTTTAATATATTTTTTATATTATCATATTCTTAATTATACATTAATTATAATTTTGCTCTCGTTTGTGCGATTTCACTTAATAATCTCTCAAATTGTTTTTAAGACACACATTTGATAATTTTTTTATATTTTTTATTTTTATCATGTCGAAAACTACTTTGACATTTTTTATTTTTTAACTCATTATCAATCATACTGTAATTTTGTAATTATAATTGTATAAATAATTTTTATTTACTATAATATAAAAATTTAATGTAATTGCCATGAATTTGGTTTTATCACCATCCAACATATATTGAATTTCAAAAGATACAAGATCTATGTTAAAACTTAATTATTATTAGTTTAATATTTTTTCTGTGATTTTGATAAAGTGATGTATTATAACTTTTATTTACTATAATATAAAAATTTAATGTAATTCTCATGAATTTTGATTTATCATCATCCAATATATATTGAAGTTCAAAAGATATGATATCTATGTTAAAATTTAATTATTATTAGTTTAATATTTGCTATTTGCATTTTGCGTGATTTTGATAAAGTGATGTATTATAAAGTTTATTAGTGTATAAAAAAGATATTCATTAGAATTTAAAAAATTGAAGTAAACAGACATTTAAAATATATTTTAATTTGAATATTTGTTTTCTTTTTTATATGTTTTAAAAACTATTTTTAAATTTTAACAACTAGGTTCCATTAATGTTTGCAAATTTAATAAATGTTTTGGTTCTCGTGAAATTTTATTTGGTATTCTAATTTCAAAAAAATACAATTATAATTTCTTTATAAATATTTGATATCGAAGAAATAATCATCCTTGTAACATTAAATATTTGATAATATTATGTTTCTTTTAGAGTAATTTTTTATTATTTTATAAAAATTAAAATTAATTAAATAATATTTAAACAGAAAGAAAACGGGTACAAAAATATACCGATTACACGACGAAGATGAGACTGAGACAAAAGTTTAATACTCGTTAAGTTTAGGTACGAGGATAAGGATGAATTTTTGTTATGAAAATAAGTATGGGATAGCGAAGTTCATCCCTTTCGTCCCGTTACCACTCCTAAAAATATACTTTGTAATTAAAAAGAGAAGCTAATCAATAAATTAATTAATTAAACTAGAAATGCTTAGCCTAATAGTCCACGCAACTCAAAATCGAAGCATAGTACCACTTAGTCCAAAGATAAAACGAGTATCAGAAGTCATATATATGATTTAGATAAGTAGGATTTCATTTTCATTTTCAATGTCGAAAGTTCATTAAGCTTGGATTTTGAGATCCAGAAGCAAATAAATGATTCTTAATTAAAATTCCCGTATTTGTTGGGAAAAACCTATGAAGGCTGGTTTTATTCGTGAAATTGGCAAAAGAATAATAAAAATAAGTGCTTGCTTGGTAATATTTTGGAAGGTAGTTTTTACGTGGTTCTTTTGGCTATGTCAATGTGGTTTACCAATTTCATACGACTTGATTAAGTTTAAATTTTTATTAACACAAACTCATTTTGGTTAAATTCTACAAATTTGCTAAAGTGGAAAGTATGGAAAATCAAATTTGCTATGAATTCATTTTGGATGTATGACATGAAGTTTCAAACTTTACTAATTATAAATATATCTCTCTTTTTTTTCTTTCTTTTATCAGGCATAAGAAAGAAAACAAAAGGATCATGAAGTGAGAAAGATGGTGTGTTAGAAACTTACAATTTAATCATGCAGTTCAACATATCAAATGTAACAAGTTTAGAAACGGCATAAGATTTTATTTTCCTTAAAATGACATTTATTAATACAATAATATGTAAAAAATAGTATAGTGATTGTTTGAGAAATAAGACGAAACTTGTTACGTGGATTAATATTAGGACTTGTATTACATTTCAAAGCATAATTAATGTAATATAATACATAATATATTAATTAATATCAATTACAATAATAATTTATATGATATTTTTATTACTCATCAAATTGTCTACAACTTTTACATTGTTATCCATTTTTGTATTCCTTCTTGTCTAGTCAATCATCTTTTTGTTGTTGTTGTTATCACTCCACCTTGGATTCATTCATCACAAGATTAAATTTCTCACTTCTCAACTATTTTCATTCTTAAAATTATTTTCATATACAAGTTTTTTGTGAGATAGTTTTTTATTTGTGGCAAATTTAAAAAACATAGCATTTAAAAAAATATATTACAGTTTGGAGGATCAAAAGAAAAAGTGTTCTAGGATTAAAAATGTATTTAAGCAAAAATAATAATTCTTAATACTTTTTATAATTACTTATATATTTGTTATCATTACATTTTTTTAAAACTACATAATTAAAGGTAAAAATATTATATATAATTAAATAATGATGTGAAATCCCTATATTCATTATAATATATTGATATAAACATGAAAATTAATTCATTCCCTAAACTAAAGAAATGAAAAAAATATAGAAAAAGAACTTGACCTATTTGTACCGTCACAATAATCCCTAACAAAGGACTATAATTAAACTTTTAATAACATACACCTAAATGTACAAGACAACAATATTTATGGAGGGGTAATATGTGTGTGTTTAGTGTAGTTACTAATATGGAAAGACTTGTATAAAAAACATTTACTCAAATTTTATTTATAATACAAAAGTATATAGAATGTGAAAATTAAAAAAAAATGGCAAATAATTAAAATTTTTCGTATAATATGTTAGAAGTTTCACATACAAACTTCATCTTATAAGTCGGTTTTATGAAGTTGAGTTAGGTTTAAAGTTGATTTCTTATCATGATATCCAAGTCATTGTTTAAAAGTCATATCTTAGCGAGATTTATATTTCTTAAATATATATATATATATATATATATATATATATATATATATATATATATATATATATTAATATACCTCGACGTGAATAGAGTGTGTTGGAATATAATAACTATATTAGATCCCAACGAAGTTTGATGTTTTGATGATATAACAGGTTCTTTAGGACACTCCCTAAATATGTTCAACCCATATGCACGGTTCTTCTGTCAACAACATTAAGACCTTATCTTCCTTGTTGTGGTACATATAACACTGGCTTTGTCCTTAGGAAAAAGACACCTAAACAAATGTGTGATGCACAAAGTAAACCATTACAAGAAAAACTTCACTGGGGGACCAATGTATGTTGCTCCATAACTCCTATGCAAATTTTCATCTTTAACATACCAAACAAATGTTGTCTTTTAATCTTTTAGTACCTTTCTATAATATTTTACGTTGAAATATAGATGAAAAACATGTGACGTGATCTAATTTTTTTTACTGATGTCTTATACAGACACTTGTTCATTATTATTTTATTTTTTACATTACGTATCGGATCGCTGAAAGCTGAAGATTTAAAAATCTCTCACGTCTCTTTCCACAGAATTAAGAAGTAAAATAATAAAAAACAGTGTAAGAAAAGAAAACAGGGAGAAATATTTAATGAACAAAACTTACAGTTAAACCTAGAAATTGACACGTATAAAATGTTTCACGTGAATTTGTAACTTTCGTGCATGTAATCTAAAATACTTTAAATTTTGTTTTACACATCATCCTTAACGTAACAAGCAGTCAATTATTGGTGTCGGTGACTAAGTGGTTTTCTCCGCGGAAAGGAACTCGTGGTGGAGCTTTTCCTAAACATCCAAATTTCAAAACCTAGCCAAGTTTGTAATAAAATTAACAAATTTATCAAGGTTATTCAAGTAACATTTTTTCTAGAAAAAACTAAGTAACAATAACAAATAGTTAGAGAATCCGTGATATGCCAAATTTATCCACTTATGTTCTGGTTGTTGAAGTTGACCAGTCATCAACTAAACTTTTAGAGGAAAAGAAAAAGTAAAGTTTTTTTTTCTAAATATTTAAGATCAAAATGTTTATTTAACATCATATCTCTTAAATAAAATAAAAACTAAATTTAAAACAAAACAAAAATCGAAGAATTACATTGAATAAACCCTTCAAAGGAGACAAAAACATTTATTAAGCTAAGAAAAATATAAAGTAATTATTTGTTCATTAAGTGAGTTATATTAAGTGAGTTATATTGATTAGTGTTGAAAAGTGTGGGAAGGAAGAAGCATATTCTGATGAAATATTAGTAAGGACAACGATATTTGACTACTAAATTTTGACAACTTTCTCTTATAATCTTATGTGTCATTTTTTAAGTGATTTTCTATTTTTCTCATTTTCAATATTCAAAAACCACTTAGAAAATGACAACTCATATTATAAAAGAAAGTTGTCAAAATTTAATATTCCAAAAATCATTTTCCAATTAGTAATTTGGAACTCTGAAAACTGCACAAAGAAGACACTTTTGTTGAAGAACAATGGTAAACATGGAAAGCATCCTTTTCTGGTGTGCTTCTGGCATTCATCACAGCACAGTAACCCTAATTAAAAAGTAAATGGCACTACACAGTAGTAGCCTTATTTACAAGCTACCATAAATGGTGCAAAGTCAACATATGCAATCCCTTCAATCTTCCAAATCCTCCATTTCCCAATTAACTAAACATTGCAGAAATTAATCACGTTGTCGATTAAACTAAGCCCAAAATAACTGCTTTTTGGCAGCTCCAAGTACAAGGCCTCGTTTAGATAACAAAGCAAAAGACAGACACAACAGCGTAATAAGCACGTTTTTCCCTGCTCTTTCTGCTTTTAGAAGCTGCAACTTTCAAAATTTTGTTTATATATTTTACATTAATTGCCAACGCGTTCACTGCTGGAGCCAAAAAGACATCAACCACATGCACTCATCAATTCATTACACAGATCCCCACTGTTCTTCGCTCTCACCATCTCAAACAACTTGCATTCATATTTTCATTTTACATTGCACTTTCTTCTTCCCATCTACCCACCAATCTTTAACGCAAGTCAAAAGCAGTTTCAGTTTCAGTTTCGCTAAAAGCACTGATTTTTCTATAACCTGTTAGTTTGGTGAGAGCATGAAACTCTCTGCGCAGAATGCTCTGAGTTGAAGTTATGAAAACCCAACACTATACTTTTTGAAGTAGATTACAAAACCTTGTGTCCAAATAACTGCTAACAAAAGATTACAAAATCAAATATTTAAATGGTTATAGACAGAAAAAAATGATTCAACATGCTCTGATTCAACAAGATCCTAAACAAATATCATTATACAAATATGAGTCTGTTGCATGGTCGTATCTTCTGTCAGCTCCACTGGTTTGGACACACTGGCCCATGACTTTCCCATTGAAGAAGAATACAAAAAATGTAATTTCAAGATGAATGGGTGTATACACAGAAGTAGTAACAAAATTGGTCAGACTAATGCGATAAATAAAAAATAGCAGCATAAATCTCCTTATTAATTATCCCTTGGTGTGTTATTATTCTTTCTTACCATTATTAATTTTATTATTTTTATCCTAAACTGTTGTAATTAACAATCTCTATAGACAGAAGAATCCAACACAGACGAACACATTTGCCTCCTGATGACATAATTAAGGTCGTGATTACTCACACCGCGTAGGACCATCGGAAAGTCCCAAAACGACGTCGGGGAAGACCCACCAGCCTCGGGGATGGACTCCGGCGAAGCGACCAAATCAACATTCTTATTCTTCAAAACGAACCCGCTCCCGCCGACGAGTTGACTCAGTATGGCGGACTCGGTAACGGGGTTTTTCCTCTTCCGGTGCTGCGTGGCAGCGCGGACTATCTCCACAGCCATGGCGCCGGAGAGCCGCCGCACGCCGCGAGCGCCGCCTATTATAACGGAGGAGAAAACAACACGCTGCGTTCTCTTGCCGTGTTTTTCCTGTTTGGAGAACACATGGACGGAGTCCGGGCTGGGATTTCTGAGTCGGGCGAGTGGGTCTTTGAGAATCAAGAGGGTTTTGACGTCGGCGAGGATCACGTGTTTGAAGGAGCGTCTGACGCGGCCGAGGAGCATGGGGTAGCAGGCCCAGCGGCGGAGAGAGAGAGGCACGCGGTCGAGGAAGCCGGCGAGCGAGTTCTCCGGGTCAAGCTCGGAGGCGTGGAAACTGAGGACCGATCCGTAACCGTAACCGAGTGAGGAAGCGGTTAAGTTGGTTTTTGTCTTGGGACCCCAAAGGAGTTCCTTTTGCTGCTGCTGCTGCTGATGCTGTCGGAAGCGATTAGGGTGGAATGAGGAGTTGGGGTGGTGGCGCCAGCGCGTGGAGTTGAGGCGCGCGTGGAGATGAAGCAGCGTGGAGAAGGCGTTGTTCTCTTGGGAGATAATGGGGGTGAATTTGGAGGATGAGGAAGGGGAGGGGAAGAGGAAAACGACGTCGGAGGAGGCGGTGAGGTAGGAGCGGTGGAGGAGGCGGAGGAAGAGGCGGAAGTCGTCGAGCGGAGTGTCGTCGGGGACGTGGGCGATGAGAAGGTCGGACATGGATTTGGTGCCTCTTCGGTGGAGCGTGCCCATGCGTTGGAGCGCGAAGGGTGTGTGAGGGGTGCGTGAAAGGGTGTGTGAAGTGGGTTTTGTTGAGAGGGAAGTGCTGGGGAAGGTGGAGAGAGTGAAGAGGAGGAGCGTGGTGAAGAAGAGAAGGAGGCAAATGGAGATGGTGGATTGTGCTTTTGATAAGAGGGATTTGGAAGGGGAAAGCAGAGTGAGTTTGGGTTTGTCGGTGATGCTGGATTTGTTGTCTTGGGAGAACAGCACCAGAAGCATACCCATACCTATGCTACTGCTGTTGTTGCTGTTGTTTTTGTTGTTCATGTTCGGTTTTGTAACTGTCATTGTTGTGTTTGATGATGATGATGATGACGACGACGATGATGTTGTTGTGCTATCTCTGCATTGCTGTTTCTGCTTCTGCTTCTTCTAATGCTTGAAAATGGTGAGAGTGTTGGGTCATTTTGATTTTGATGAACTCTCTCACACTCCTCCTCTTTCTTCTTCTTTCTCTCTTTTATCTCTCCTACTCACTAATTCTCTCTCATTTTTATAATGAACATCTTAAAATATTGTTTGATTCATGATTGATGCTATTAGAATACAAACCAGAGTTATAAAAGAATTAGATAATGAGATGATAGCTATCAATGATGACAAATTTGGTTAGGTAATAGGTTTAGCTTTTTACTTTTATAATTATGGTGAATTTTTCTAGTTTTCTTTTCAAATTTAAATATCGATTTTTTTTTTCAAATTAAAAATGCTGCAATATGATTTAGGCTGAATTAGAATTCTCTCTCTTTAATTTTGTATCTGTGACATGACATTACTCTTTCTATATTTTTTTCACGTTTTAGTTTTTAAATTTTAGAAAATATACGAAATTTTTTGTTTAATTTATATATTTTAATTGGTGAAACTATTTCGTAGCTGTGTATATTAAATGGATATAATGAAGTTATATGAAAGAAACAAAAATTGCAATTAAGATTATTTATGAACAATTTATATGCTTCTTTTTCTTACGGTGTAATATTTATAAATTTAATGACGTAAATATTTTTATTAATATAATACAATATATTTGAATAGTTTTTAATTATTTAAGATGTTTAATTAATCATATATTTTAATTTGTATATCAAATTTTGTATAATAAACAAGGATTCTTTATATTATGGAAAATTAAAACCACAGATTATAATACTGTATTTAAAAGATAGGTACGCGTACGCTTGATTTTTTTTTCTTTTTTTGTTATGTAGTCGTAAATTTGTTATGATTTACCTTCTTCATAATAAGAAAAATTCTCATTTTATATGTTTTCTACTTGCCACACACATGTTTCTTCCGTCGCATTTATCTCATGTATTGAATAATTTTATTCAAATAGCTTCATTCTTTCCTTAAATGAATTATTTTTATTGAAACATAATGAGCATTATTTTAGGAAAAAAACAAAATAGAAAATTGATGTTTCGTTGAAAATTCAAAAAACATTATTCACTATATTTTTTTAAAGGACAAAACTACGTATTGAATAGGATTTTGTATTATGAAAAATCATCATAACTACTTGTATAATTTATTATTATTATTAAGTAAATATCAAAAGAAAAATGTATGAATTATCCAACTTAATTTTATATACACGCAATTTTATTATTTTTTAATTTATGAATTAATTATGTTTTTAATTTTTCAACTTTTAAGTAAAATTAGATTTTGTTCGTCCTGTAAATTTTGTATGAATTTTATTTTTATATTTTATGAATAAATATATAATGACGTTAAACAATTTATGATTAAGAATAGATTAAATATGTTTTTAATGTATTAATTTTTAGTTAAATTTAGAATTAGTCTATATTTTTGAAACTTTGACATAATTTAATTTCCTAACTTTATGAATATGTAAATTTAATTTTTTTAACCAAATTTTATTAAATTTATTTGACTTTTTAAAATTGTTTCATAATAACATTTAAATTTTTTAATACATTTCTACTTCAATCATAAAATATGTTCAAAAAATTTTAAAAATTTAATAAAATTTGATTAAAATGTGTAAAGTTGAAAAATTAAATTATTTTTTTTAAAAAAAAAAACTAATTATAATTTTTACTACGAGTTAAATGACTAAAACAATATTATATAGTAAATTAGAGTAGAAGAATGTTTTGGAGGAAAAATAAATTAGTGACGACATGGTTATAAATTTAGGAAAAGACATTTTATTACTGAGAACTTAGGAACTCACAAAATAATATTAAATATTTTATTCAACAGAATCTATTCTTCTGATATCTCAAATTCTATGTTTCTTAAATATGTTTTTTATTATTTAAGATTAAGATAGTTAATGAATTTTAGTAAAAAAATTCATATAAATATGAGATATCTTTAACTATGAAAGAGATTGGAATTCTCTCAATTAAAGTCTCACCACACTCTAAATGAGAATATTTTTTTTTTCATTGTACTAGTTTGTCATATAGTGTAGTGGGAAACCATAATGTTGTGTCTTAGGTTTAAACTAGGAAACTTCATTTGTTTTAATAGCTTAAATAAACTGTTTTATATTTATTTACTACATATCATTTTTTCTGTTTGCAGTACAATAAACTTACTAAATCAGATGAGTTATATTGAGTTGAACTAAATCTAAATTAGAATTTGAAGAATGGAAAAATAAAATAAAATAAAATAAAATGTTGAATTGTTAATGGATGATTCCATGGTTGAAAATAAAGAGTACATAGCAGTAGTATGATTGATCTGGGGAACAGAACATTGAATGCTATGAAACTGCATGGGACACACAGAACAGAACAACACCAAACTCAAATCAATAACTTTTAAAGAACCAAGAACAAAAGTCACACAACCCTAGTCCTATTTAATTCTTAATAGTCCCCCACAATGTTAGGTTAAGTTAAATGAGAAAAAAATTAAATTAATTCATTTGGAAATGCTTCATAAATTCATTATTATATTGGTGTATAATAACATAATTTGATAGTTATTTAGTTATTCACTCTAGTATTTTACCTTATATATTATACAAGATAAATATTTTTTTATGTAGTTACATTTATAATATATAAATATATTTTTAATATAATAAATTAATAATCAGAAAACATCTTTAAACATATAAATTATACTTATATTTATAATATAAAATAAATTACAATATAATGTAACTTAAATTATTTAATTTAGTTTTAAAATAGAGTAAATTGAGAGGGGTTAAAAAAAGGATGGTAAGGATAAAATAAGACTACTTTGAAATGATCGAGAAATAGTTATTTTGAATGTTGCACTAGTAATGTATTGTAATGATGATAATATAAAAATAGACAACAATAGTTTAGTTAATTATAAATATGTAACTGAATAAATTTTACATATTTTTTATTTATTATTTAAAATAAAATGAATATTTGTATTAAATTAAATGAAATCATGTAAATTTACATAATATGATGACTTTAAAGATATTTATGATAAATGGCATTCCAATAATATAATATAGATACAACAAAAAATTAAAAGGGCTCAACCATTAAATATAAACTTTGAATATCCATAAAGTTCTTATTATAACTGCAGGTAATCTAAATTCGTTTCACTTTGTAGGAGTTGTCATTTCAAGAAGAAGCATTGTTAAAGGCAAAAGTTAAATGTTAAATATAACTTTTTTCTAAAATTCCCCTTTGCAAGTGTCACAAGTCAAATTTAGTAATTACAATAGTATCTTACTTTACAACATATGATACTACATTAAAGAAAATAGTTGTATTTAAATTTTTAATGTAAAAACAATTAATATTCCAATTTAAATAGGACGAATAGAAGAAATTATACTATTCATTTTTTTTTCTGCCGACAAAACAGTACCCGTTGGAATTGAATAAAGTGTTAAAATCCATTTTTTCTTCATAATTTTTATTTTGTGTGTATTTATTATTTATTTATTTATTTTATTCTTCACTTTTCTTTTTACCTCTCACTTTTACC
>Ga0209389_1004540_pt1 | contig 11591 bp, 5 predicted proteins | sample CowpearedBW_FD_187526 | JGI IMG/M metagenome (GOLD analysis project Ga0209389, IMG submission 187526) | Root nodule microbial communities of legume samples collected from California, USA - Cow pea red BW (SPAdes) (version 2) | ecosystem: Host-associated > Plants > Roots > Nodule | place: USA... | reverse complement strand
ATAATTAAAATATTAACATATTGATTTTGAATGAGTTAATTTTTTATCAATTAGTTTTAAAAAAAATTATTTCTTTGTAAACTGACATTCAATCTTATTTAAATGGATTTTTTGGACTTTGTTTGAAATTTATGAATGTTATGTATTGTATTTCATTTGAATTTATGATTAAAATATGTTGTTAAATATTTATTTTTATTTTTTTGTAAGTATCTGCGGGTACTTGTGGATATTCGTGGAAATTAAAAAGTTATGCAGGTACCTGCATAACGGATACCCGATGGATATGCATGGATATTAAAAAGTTATGTGGGTACCTGCATAACAGATACCCGATGGATATCCATGGATATTAAAAAGTTATGCGGGTACCCGCATAACAGATACCCGATGGTAGGGCTGAGCAAATAATGCGAATTCGTCCGAACCTGTCCGACCCGTAAAAAAATTTGTTATTCGGGCGGTTTCATACGAGTCGGGTCTAAATGGATCACGAAATTCAGGTAAAAATGGGTTTGGGTGGTCGGATATGGATATTAAAATTTAAATCCGCGGATATCCAACACGACCCAATTCACTTTTGTTTAACCTAATTAGTGCTCGCAGCCCATTTGTTTTCTTCCCCAACTTTCTTCCCAGTTAACCTAATCTATTGGTGCCACCACAACTCATTTCTATTTTTTCCCAAATTTCTCCCATGTTTCTCTCAAGCCAATTGGTGGCCCTTAAGCCTTGCTTTGGATGCCATGGTGTTGCGGCTTTATTGCTTTCGATGCCGGTTGGTGGTGCTTTTTGTCAAGTCATGTCCATTTGGTTCGTTTACATGATTGTATGCTTTGGGTTTTTCGTTCATTATTTTGAGTTTTTCATTCATTTTGGTCGGACTTTACAACTTCTATCTCATCTTCTTTCAACTCCATTTTTTTATCTCTAAGATTTGGATAACCCGAATCCATCCAAATCAAACCGTAACTTCGATAACCCGAATCTGACTAATCCGAGAAGTTAAACAGTCGATTGTGGATTCAAAAATATCAGATTCGAATTGTACTGGATTGGGCTTATTGAACCCGAATCCGATCCAACCCGACCAATGCTTAGGCCTACCCGATGGATATGTGTACAAGTACAAAGTGAATATTTATGTAGCTTGTAGGGTACGAGGGACTTACTACCTGTATCCTATCCGCCTCATTGAAATCCCTATACCTAACAAGAAAAAATGTTTCTTTTTATACATTCTTTTATTATTCCTTTGAAAAAAAAAATAAACATTTTGAAAAAAAATCACATGTTTTTTCACATTTAATTAAAGGTACAGTCTTAGGACATACATTATAGGGGTACTAATACCTTCCCCACGCATAACCGACTCCCAGATCCAAAATTTGGTTTTTTGCATACACTGTCTTATCTTTTTTTTTTTCTATAATTTTACAAAATAAACTATGTGACAACTCCAAACACTCTTTGTTTCAAATTTTATTTTCGGTTCGTCATCCTATCACGATTTTAGTTGCGACATATGTCATGAAAAGATGGCTTGACACCTCTCACTATTGCTATTCCCGCAATAAATAGTGCTAGGAATATTTACAATAATTATAAAATATCTTTTGATCCGAAATTAGGGTCAATTTATGATTTCCTAGCTTATTCTTAGGAAATCATATCAAAATATATTCATAATTACAAAATATCCTATAAAATATTTTACTCCAATCAATCTTAATTTTTTCTTAAAAAATCATATGAAAATATTTAAGAAAACAAATTAATTCTTATTAACATATAAGTCTTTTTCTTCACGTTGTATTTATCCATTTTCATGCATAGAGATGCATTATACACTTTTTTTTTTACAAGCAACAATGTAATGCTTGACATAATTTATCAATTTCTAGGTTAGAGAAATTTTATCTAAATTGGAGTAAAATACATGAGCATACAAGATTATTCTCTATGCATAGTTGACACATTCAAACTCTTTACAAGGATTATAAGCATTATGCAACATTAAAATATTCTTTATCAAAAGATTTTTAAACAATTCTTCATAAGTTTATCTCAACAACATAGAATCTAAAATTTATAATATTTGAATTGTACCATGAAATGGTTAACACTATGTATCTTTATTGTCTATTCAAGCTCATAACACAAAGATAAATACGAAAGGTAGTTTACATTTGTTGTGGCAGACGACACATTGCATCTATCGTCACATCTATCAAATCTACTCTAAGAAAGATTATTGTTTAAACTCTTTGTATTTAATCAAAGTCAATTATGATCTGATGAATTTTTTTCTAACATATCTTACATAAATTAAATTTTTTAAGATGTATTAAATATAAATAATTTTATCACTATAATATTATTATTTAATTTAATTTTAATAAAATTTAATTTGACATAAACAATTTAGTTTTATAAAATTATAATTTAATAGTCCAATTATTTCCTTGTAAATTTTAACAATCTTGTATAGTGGTATGATTAATTCCATTCTACCTCCCATATATGTATGTATAATTTGGGTTAAGAATATATGGTATAAATTGTTGCAAGCTATATTATCAACATGCACACAAGATTGTTGACTTTTTTTGAACAGTGGCACGATTCCACGTTAATTTTACTTTTACTGAAATAGCATAATGTAGATAAATATTATAAGGATAGATAAATATTACAAGGATAACATGGTCTTGTGATTAAGTAGGAATTCGGTTCCCTAGAACCCAAAAGACAAAACTTAAAATATATGATCCTACATCACAAAACCAGTTAGAATTTGGTTTTTTGGAAAACTGAATTTTGAATTGGAATTTAATTTTTTTGTTTAAATTAAAAATATATATTTTAAATAAAGAAATGTCATATTTTAAGATTACAAAAAATAATGTAGTGATATATTTTTTTTTGTTATTTTTTAAAATTTAAAATTTTAGTTTATTTTGTTATAAAGAAGGAAATAAATAAAAAAATATTTATGTAAAACTATAATTTTTTATTTGAAATTTGTGTAGTTTTAAATTATAATTTAAGAAAGAGTTATATGTTTAATAGATTAACAATATATTTATATTCATGTTGATGCTGTAAAATAGAATTTTTAAAATGTATACTTTTTTTTTGAAATATTAAAAAAAAGATGAAAAAAATAAACTAATTAAGAAAGTTTTTTCAATAAATTTGTTAAAATGAAAAAAATTAAAAGACTTCTTTACGACTAACATTAAGTAATTCCTTTAGAGAAAGAGTAACGTAGAATAGTTTGATTTAGGTTTTTCCCTCGCTCATCAAAGAAGATGCAGAGTGTGCCTTCGATCATCTCCCTTTCATTGAATCACCTTTTCACCATTGTATTACTCACCAGTGTTGAAGAAAATGTGGAATGTACCTTAGCTCATCTCCCTATCATCGCATTATCTTCTCATTGTCGTATTACTCTTCACCGTTGGTTCCACCTCTTACCACCGTTCATGTTAGTTCCTTCTCATCGTGGGTTCACGTGCTCCAAATCGGTAACCTACTCCCCTTTCTACTATTTCATCTTCAATATTCCACTCACTCATGATAGTACTTTTCTGTTTAAGAGCTCATGGAGTTGTTCAATCTATTCACGATGTCAGTTGATATCTAATGTTTCAATCTTCCACTCCAACTCTGAAATTCATTGTGGCCTTTGATTTGATTAATCAAAACATGAATTTCGTTATATTTTTAGGGTTTGAAATTGATGCCAAGGCTCATATGATTTGTTGTTCTCCCATAATAACTCGTTGTGAATATTGCAAGTGTAGTTGGTGGTGAGGTTAACCAAGGCTTGAGGTTTCTTAAAGATATTACTTGTAGAGGAAATATGAAGTAGTTTCTTATTGTAGTTTGCATTTATGTTTATAAATATTAGTATTATCATGTATAATTTCTTTAGTTTCTAACTTATGTGTTTGCATCAACACTTGTTTTTCATTTAGTTCATTTACTTTGAAGTTTTTTGCATAGTTTTTAAATATGTTATTCATACCTGCCATCTTTGGCGGCAAATTCTTTTTTTATTTTTTCTTATTGCGAAGCTCTATTTTGGTCTAACACTAACAACACTTAATGAAATAAGTAACATCATATTTCATAAATTCTTACATATTCTTAGTTTGTTGGCATCCATGACAGGATCTTCCATGCCACATTAGTGAAATGAAGGCACTTTAGAGTCGGTTAAAAGTGTTTCTGTAAAATTGGATAACTAAATTGATTGATATTTTATTAAAACTTTATTTATTTGTGTTTGTAATTCATAGGAAGAACCTACTTTCTTTATTTATGTTTGTAAAAGAATTATGATTGAATGTATTTATGCCTACACTTTATTAGGTATCATGTTAAGCAGCGTATGAAAATTCATCAAACAAAATGTTTGGAAGACTACATATAGCTAGAGTCAGCCTTAGCGTTCGGTACGATGATTCCAACCCAAAAAATAATTTTAAAGTTGACATGCCAATAACGAAAACCAGGACGACACACTTTATTTATTTTTTATTAGAGTTGACCTTAGCAAGAGTTTAGTCGACTATAAATAAACATTATTTTATTGTAGTGTCGATCTTAGAGACGACTTAGTTAACACCCTTTTGTCTATTTATGGTCAACTGTAGTTTTTCATAGCATCCATGGGTTTTGTGTTTCGGTGAGTTGCAACGCATTGAGCATACTATAGCGTTGGTTTTCCAATTTTTCAATTCTTTTTTATCAATTCTAAATTGTTGTTTTCTTGTAGGGCAATCTCAAACACATAATGAGAAAATCAAAATTACATTTATTAAAGGTCGTGATATTGATTAGTCATGACAACATGTGAACATCTAAAAAACCATGTTATTTTAATGTAATCATAAATGCAATATTCACTAATTAATTTAATTAAAAATTATTCTTTATCAAATATTCTACATATCAATTTTTGAAATTACACTTAAAGTTGTATAGAGAGAAAAGTAAGTGAGAAGTGAAGGAGAATAAATGAAAAGTTTGTAGATGATTTGATTAGTGTCATAATGTAATTTTTAAAATAATTTCTTTTAAAGAACTTAATAAAAAATAAATTAGAACTAAAATAAATTTAAAATTAAAAAATATGATTAATTTCAATAAATAAAATTTATATTTTGAAATGAAAATGTATTATACTAAATCAAATATTAAAATTTATATTAATTTAATTTATTTTAACTAATATGTTATTATATTTAAAACTAATTACTATGAATAAAATATTAATATTTGATAATTTTTTTATAATTGATTATCATATTAATTTTTCATGCAAATTTCTTTCTATTAGTGGAAAAAGTTTGAAATATATAATAATTTTTTATTTCATGTTTATAATATATTATATTCTTATTTTTATAAGTTTTCCTTCTTTTCAGACTTTTTCATGGAGGGCTTAGTTAGTAATTCCATATTTAGGTTTTTTATTAATTTTGATTCTTATATTTTTTTTATTCAATTGAAACCTTATTTTATAAAAAAGACTTAATTGAATCTTTACTTATGTAAAAACGATTAATGTGGTCATTTTCGTTAAATTGATATTAAAGTCGATTGAAAGTGTCACGTGTCAAAAATTGAATCTTCCATGTGCCAAAGTTTGGATCTTCCAAGTGTTAAAATCTTGGTCATATTCTACTTCTGCCAAGTGTCAAAATCAGATGAGTTAGAGGATAAAAGATAACCCAAATTTCGACACATGAGAAACCTATATTTTAATACGTGACACTTCTAAATGATGTTAACATCAATTTGGATTGACAACAATTTATTATTGCAATTAGTTTTAGGCAGAGAGTTCTATAAATTTTATAGGTGCTCTCTTTTACAATGTATTATACCATCAAAGTTTAGAGAGTAAGGGTTTGAACTAAGAAACACATTAAAGGATTCTCATGACAATGACAATGGTGGAAGGTTATAATCCTTATTCCATTTTCTACAGTAGTTTTACAAAATTTTCTACAAGATACGTGACGAAATCCTGGGGATGCCTTTATAAGGTAGGCCGATTCCTATAGAGAAAGATTCACATGCAAAAGACTCTCCAATAATGAAGTAAGAGTTTATGGATTTGTTTAGAGTGTAAGTAAAGTATGACTAATAATTCAATGTAATTTAATCACTTACCATTTATTTTAGATGTAATTTAATCACTTACCATTTATTTTAGATAAGTAGCACCAATTATAGCTTTTAATAATGCAAAGCATAACAAAACTAAAAACACCAGTCAATCAAGCACATAGTCTCATACACCAATGAAATATATGACACAATTTCTAGAATATTAAGACTACAACTATAACAAATAGGTCATTTTCTCTTCATTGAGCATGATAGAGTGAATTTTATATTTCAAATGTTGATTAATCCTCAAACTCTAAATATAGAATCTCCTTCAATTCTTACAACTATGCACCTTCATCTATATGAGTAGGATGGTAGTAGAGTAAGGATAATCCTTTCATAGAATCAGTATTCAATACACACTAATACTAGATCAATATGGTATTTCTCCTTTGGGATCAATACATTATCCTCATACCAAACAACCACACACTTCAATTCTCATAATTTCCAAAATGTCTACATTATAAAGATTCAAAAATATAAAATAGAGCAAAATTGTGCTCAGCGTCAAGGCCCAATGCCTAATGTCCTTTCCCTGCACCCGATGTCACTCCACCAGCACCCATCGTAGTCTTCCATTGGAGATCTTTGTGAAAGGAGTGTCCAACCTACATACCCCAACCACTGGAGCTCTATGAAGTGAGTGCCCAACGGTATTAGGCAATGCTCGACGCCAGGACCTTTGATGCTATTTAACTAGGAGTTTACTCAATCAAATAGGGGTCACACCCAACGCTAAAAGTCATGGAGCTCTATGCCAAGACAGTGCCTAACAATGATGCAGTGACACTTAACGCAATAACAACTACCAAATTCACAAAATTTTAGAGTTTCCAATGATGAAATGAGTTATTTGATTGTTATACTTTTTCTAAATTGCCTCAACCTAAGATTCATTGATCTTAAAAATCCTCAGATATCCTCAATCAACCAATGAATTACCTTTACAGTACAATTCATAACACATGCATACAATTTGCACAACATAATTATATACACACCGGTACTTTAAGTAGTTGCACTTTTAACCTAGTTGACCTATAAAGGTCAACCATTTGCTTGGACTGATAGATGCTAGCCGAGCTTTCAAGAGTTAAAGTAGAGGTTAACCAGTACACCAGTGTTAGTGATACTAGATACAAGAAAACCTTTTGATGTTTATTGTGATGTTTCTCACTAAGATCTGGGGTGTGTGTTGACGCAAGAGGAAAAAGTCGTAGCTTATGCTTATAAATAGTTAAAAATTCATGAGAAAAACTACACCACTCATAATTAAAAGTCGTAGCTTATGCTTATAAATAGTTGAAAAATCATGAGAAAAACTACACTACTCATGATTTGGAATTAGCGATCTTAGTATTTACTTTAGCATTACCTATAAGGTGTAAGATTTATGATGTTTATTCATCAAAAAATTCTGAAGTAGGAAATTGGATATGAAACAGAAAAGATGATTAGAGTTTTTAAAAGATTATAAAATTCATTAAAGATGAATGAATTACTGTATATTCATTCTAAAAAAAATGCATAAAATCATTATTTAATTTTTAAAGTAACATAATTATTAAAAAAAAATCACTTAAATATGAACAAAGTTACTAGTTTATGACACCATATTTATTTAAGATAACATCTCTGTCTAAGAAGCATGTTGGTTATATTATTTCTTTATAATAACATATAAATGATATTTTTTCTTCTTTATTTACATTTTATTTTCCACGGTGTTAATTAATCTAATATCGTTTTATTCTTTTTCATTTGCCTTGTTACCACGTCCAAATAACCACAAAAGCTAATTCTCTCGCTCACTCGATCCTTAACTCTTCCTATTCCTTTTAACTTCTAAGCTCTTTCTTTTATATTATAAATTTTCTTCATCTCTAAAAAGCAACTTCAAATCCCTTTAATTGTATATTGACATTTATTAAAAAAATATTTCAAATTTAAACAAATTCACATATAACTAAATAAATATATATTAAATTTAATAAAGCACGAGAGAATGGTTTAAAAGAAAGAATGAAAGAGGATTTGAAACGAAGATGAGAAAAAAAATGAAGGGCGAGAGAAATTATGAGTTTTAGTCTCTCATTCACAAATACTACCGATTAACGTTATCCTTAAAAAAATAAAAATAAAAATCCGTGAAACTAAAATAACATGGTAAAATAAAATAAAAACACAATATTTACTTCCTTCCATTAATATTAATAATAGAAAAATAATATTTTAAGTATTAAATTTTAAAAATCTTTTTATAACATGAAGTATCATCTTTTAAATTATTTTAAAATTTTAAAATAAAAAAATAGAAAAAATAAAAATCACTTAAAAAATAATTTTAGAAATTTGATTTAATAGTCAAATGACTATTTTGCTTCCTAATATGTATCACTTTTCTGTCTCCGCTTTTTTCTTCCTCATCCATTCCAACATGATAGAATAATCAAATGCATTCTTCATCTATTTCTGATCCTTTCCCTCAAACTCCACCTGCTCTTTAAAGTTTCGGGTCACTAGGGGAGTTTAGGTTTTCAATTGTTTCCACTGTTTTCTGCACCCTGTTTTTCTTCTTTCGTACCAAGTTTTTCTTTCTCAAAACCCAAATCACACAAAAGAGGTTTTTTCTTTCTTTTTTTTAATTGCAGATTATACCTCTTTAATTCCATTGTGACAAATTTTCCATATCCAGGTTTGCGGGTGATGGGGTGAAACTACTCTTGATAGTTTACTTATGCTAGTGTCCTTATTTGTCAGAAGAGAAATATGGTTTGGCTAATGACAGTGTGATAAAGTTTTTAGCGACAAACTTTTCTTTTTAAGTTATATCAAATTTTTTCTTTTTTTTTTCAGGCCACACCAAGTTTTTTTTTGTTTTCAATAAAATACTGTCACGTGAACATCGTCAAAACCTTGTTAAAAAATAAATATTTTTTCATATATGATGTAGATATTAAGAATCAGTGATGTTAGAAGCTTTATGTTGGGGAAATTTGTAAAAAGGGGTCTGTTTTGAGGCGTATTTGTAAAATGTGATCGGTTTGAAATAATATTGCAAAAGTGGGTCGTGTCGTCTGGCGGGAGGACGACATTAAGGTGAACATTTGCTTCGTCTGTTTGGATTTGGTTCATCCATTTCATTATGGATTCTATTAGTTGGTGGTCTTCCCCTTACCCTACGACACATGTTTGGGTCTGGAATGAAATTTGGTCCGGTGTATATGGACCAATATTCTTTATTCCTAACCGGATGAAATTGTATTTCATATGCTTTGTTGATGTTGTAGAGGCTATAAACTGGGTAGATGTATGTGGTTAGGTCTATATGTGAGAAAGAGCAAACAACTATTACGTGATGACAAACAGCTTGAAAATGACCACAATCACACCACCAATCATTTAATTTAACTGTAAAAGACATTGGTAGGCGGTGATCATGTGGAGAAAACATCTCTTGAACTTGAAATTCATTATTGTCTCGTGAGTATCGACGCACTTGACACATTCCCGCTTGTTGTTGATTTTTTCTAATAATAGTATTAATTTCCTCGGGATACTGGTGGCCTGCTCGTAACATGGAGTCTGTCTTAACCCCTCTCTCAACAAACCATGTTGCGGTCCTTTCAAATGTTGCCTTAATTAGAGCACAAATTGGTAATGAACGAGCTCTTTTCAAAACAGAATTCATACATTCTGCCAGGTTTGTTGTCATGTGTCCGAATCTACTACCCCCGTCGTAGGCCTGAGTCCATTTTTGTAGTGGTATCCTATCGATCCAAGATGCCACTTCTGGTGAATGTGATCTCAAAGCCGCAAATTTAGCATCGAATATGGGTTGTTTGACCTCGTAAGCTGTAAAAATGCAATTATATTAGTTAATTTAATTATCGAATATGGTGACTGAAAGAAAAAATTTATTACCCATATTCTTTAACCGGTTTTTCAATTCTTGATTCTTGAACTTTTTGTTGAAATTAGAAGCAATATGACGTATGCAGTATACTGATTGCAATCCATCTGCTTCCCATTGTACTTCTTTAGATTGTAGGGCTGCCAATATGCCTTTCCCCCTGTCTGTTATCAAGTAGAGGTTTGATTGTGGTGTAACGTGCTCCCGTAAGAGTTGAAAAAACCATATCAAGGCCTCCTTTGTTTCTCCTTCCACTATCGCGAAGGCCAAAGGGAATATATTACGTGACCCATCTTGAGCTATGTTGTTAGCAATGTCCCCTGATATCTTCCTGTGAGAACTGTGCCATCTACTTGGACAATTGGCTTGCAATAATTAAACCCTTGAATGCATGGTCCAAAAGACCAAAATACGCGTTCCATAATATAGCAAGAAGGGTCAGGTTGACCACTAACAAGTCTAGGAGATCCAGTGCATTGAATTATTGTGCCGGGATTGCTTTCTTGTACAGCTTGATACCATGCACACTTTAAATTTTGCCATGTAATAGTATAAATAAATGGCAGTTTTTATTACTTTTCTGAATGCACGAAAATAGTCAGTAACAATTCACGAAATTAATTATGGACTGCACGAAAAAATAGTGCATTGATGGACAGCTACATTGTGCATTCACGTGAGTGTTGGTATTGGTTAAATAGCTTCAACTTGTGCCCATTTCCATTTCTTTGGTTTGTGCATTGTGTTTGCATTGGCAGGAAATTTGTTCAAGTTGTGCACGGGGAGTATTCAATTTTCAACACTTCATCGATCTTTTAGTTACTACTATTTTCAAGGTTTAAGTATCATTTAATATTTTTAACTTTATTAATTTGCATACGTATGTTCTAATTTTTGTTTACCATTTCTAAACATGTTTAGCATGGTGGGAAATGGACGTCTACCTCGAGATATGTTACTACTCCGACTTCAGCACGAACATATCACTCACGACTTATGGGAAGGACGAGAACGAGTTTTTAGACCGAGAAGAGCTGGAGTTTGGATACTAAACAATCAAGACATACTTGATCCCTATGTCATAAATTTAATGCATCAAGCTGGATTCGGAGACGCCTTGTACATCCCAGGTATGGATGTCAACCACTTCCTCGTCAGTTCTTTATTAGAAAGATGGAGATCAGAAACTCATACATTTCACTTCCCCCATGGAGAAACCACCGTGACACTAGAAGATGTAGCTGTCCTCCTTGGCCTACTGATAGAAGGAGATGTGGTAACTAGTCCCACTACGGTTGACGACATATTCGCCACCTTCCATGAACATCTAGGTGTCATTCCACCACTGACGGTGATAAAGGGGAACTCAATTCGAGTATCTTGGTTAAACACTACTTTCCAACAGCTTCCACCCAATGCAAACAATGAGGTTATTGCTCAATATACGAGAGCGTACATTCTCACATTGATTGGAAGCATTTTAATG
>Ga0209389_1004538_pt1 | contig 11592 bp, 9 predicted proteins | sample CowpearedBW_FD_187526 | JGI IMG/M metagenome (GOLD analysis project Ga0209389, IMG submission 187526) | Root nodule microbial communities of legume samples collected from California, USA - Cow pea red BW (SPAdes) (version 2) | ecosystem: Host-associated > Plants > Roots > Nodule | place: USA... | reverse complement strand
CTTCATAAAGGTAGCAAAATCAACAGAACTCACCTTTGCAGCAGATAATGGGGTGTTTTTGGAGAAGTGGATAAAATTGAATTATATTTTTGAAGTTTTTTCATAGAATTAGATTTTATAACTATTTAAATAAACATAAGTAAATTGTAAATTTGGGACAAATTGAAATTATTCAGACAGTTTTTTCTATTGTTTAACTGTTATTATTAATGAATATTTTATTTTAAAATATATTTTTAATCTCATAAGCAGTCCTGTTTAAGCAAATAAGGAATTCGGTTCAAACAATTGTCTTCAAAATTAATTTACTTTTTACAAATTCAATTAAAAATTTGTTTTACATCCAATGTATTTTAGTTCAATTCGATATAATTTGATTGAATTCAATTTTTTTTAATAACTTTAATTCTGAATAGTAGAGCTACCACTCACGTACACGTGTCAAGAAATTTAACACTTTATCTTTATTTGAAAGTTACCCTGCTGCCGTTAGAGACTTATTTGATTTTACGTATATCCATATATTCCCTCTGTTGGAGGTAAGTTTTTTATAGTGTACACCAATTCATCACATTCTCCAAGATTTTTTATTTTTTTTCACTGCATCCCAGTAAAAGGCTTATATGCTCATTTGTTTCCCTACCAATCTATTGAAACAAACACCTCACTGACTTACATATCTATCTGTTTATATAGGAAATTAGCGAAAACAAATTTACGTATCTATCTGTTTACACAGTAAATTAGCGAAAACAAACACACGTTTAATGTCAACTCCTTATCCTTTCAATAATCACATCACAGTGCGGTGGTGTTTTTGGAGTGCCACCTATGATCATGATAAATGGAATAGAATATTTTTAGTGAAAGAAAAATGAAGTAAAAAATTAGAAATAGAAATTGGTCTGCAGATAAAAAATCTTCATCGTTGATGATTAACTAGAGAGTTGATTATTTACTTTTTCAGGAGTTATTATCATCATATACATTTTCTTCAATCTGACTGACTTTTTTCTCTAGTTTTTTTCCACTTCTATTACCTAGTCTATTATACGTATATTTATGTTTGTTGTTTAGTTTTTTTCTACCATCATAACAGAATTTATTTACGATTATCTTTTTCCCATTTTTCAAAGTTTATAATCATGGTGTGTGTGGGAGTGTAAGTAGGGTTACCATGTTGGGGGAAGATGCCTTAATCTTGAAGGGTAAATTGATCCTTCCACCCAAAAAAGTTGAAGTGTTTGTTACAGTGATGAAATTATTAAATCAACGGTGATTCTCATCATATAACTTTTGAAGTTGATTTTGAACTTTTTAGCCGTTTGGCGTGACATGGTTAGGTAGTAAAAACAACGGTCGTCTGCAGTTTAATTTTTTAACTGCAGATGATCATGATAGTTAATTTAATCAACTAATTTGGTTTAATAAGAAGTTGATGAAGCTGAATAGCACGTGATGGTGTGAGATTCGAACTTCAAAGATGCGATGATGAAGGGGTTTTAGGGCACACGTTCTTGTAAGTAACATTTTTGAGAATTGTTTCACGTGAAATAGAGAAAGGAAAAAGCACAGAAGATACTGAGAAGACGTGAATGAAGATCCAAATGTTTTCACTTGACCACCTCACATCATTAGTCATGCTTCCATATATGACGATTGCACATGGAAACCATACTATAATTTCCATATATGACGCATTATACATTTTTTATTAATTAAAGTTTTATATGGTCAATCTTCTGAAAGTTGTGATAATTTGTGAATTGTTTTAGTTATATATACTTGTGTGAATATTTTAGTCAATATTATTTAATAAACTTCTGTAAGGTAATATATAAAAATTAATTAGTCTGAGTTCAATAAGATTGAATTCATCTGCAAATTGCAATTTTTTTTATTATTAGTTAACAAATATTCTTAAACATTAATTGACCAAAATCCCACTTGTGAATAGAGAATAAAATAGTGATGCGATAGAAGTAGAAGGTGTGTAGTTTATTAATAAAAACAGATGGTGCATTCTGTTCTGTTTCTAAATTGGCCCTTTGATTGTGGCATTGGTGATTAAATTCAATTATGAGGACACCTACTTGAATAATTATTGGGTGTTCATGCACTGAATATTATTCTTAACTCCACCTGTGACTTTTCTACTTCTTTTTCTTCTTCCTCTTTTTTTCCCGAACATGGCAACTTCAGTGGAGTCTGTTGTTTTTGTTGTCCAGTTCTTATCCACTGTGATTGTGGGACAACTTTTGCTGCTACGAAGGTCTTTACTTGTTGGTTTGTTGGAACTTTTCGATAGTGCTTTTGCTTTCATCTATTCTAATCCTCCTTATCTTTACAGCAACAATCTATATATGTCGGTTAAAAAAAACACACCTAGTCTCACTTAGATAAAATATCCCTAGAATTTATTTTTCTTTCTTCTGTTGAAAATCTCGTACAAGACAAATGGATGTGAATCTTATTTTATAAGGTGAGTGTTGTGGATTAGATTAAGTTTAAAAAATATTTTTTAAGATATTTTTGAAGTTATCTGAAATTTATTATAACAAAATTTGCTTTTTATTGAATATATAGTGTCATCTGATATGAAATTTTTATTGAGTTATTATTAATGTTCAGTCTTATTCCATATAGATCATACAATCCATATTTTACAAGTTAAGAATTCATTTGTTAAAATTTAATATCCATATATATATATATATATATATATTCTAGCAAATTTTATTATAAGTTCACATTAAAATTAAAATTTTGATATTATGAAAGATTAACTATTTTATATTTATGTTTTTATTAATTATTTTATTAAAATCAAGTTTTTCAAATTATTTTTTAATAAAGAGGTATTAGTTAATCAAATCTTTTACCTTTTGTTTAAAATGATGTAATTTTGTATCTTTAGTTTAAATTGAACTAACACAGCTTAGAATGTGAATTTAAAAAATAACTTCATTGTTGTAGTTGAATGATAACAGTATTTTTTATTGACAGTTTATAATCTGCAATCGCATTATTTTAAGTAAATTAGATAGAAAAGATTGATTTGATCGTTTTTTAATAATATGATGAAAGTAAAGAAAATAAACGATGATAAAATAATTAAAATTTGATAAAGTTGAGTAAACAGTAACGGGATAAAAAATAACAAATAAAGTGGATACCATTAATACAAGAAAAAGTATTATTGAAAGCATGTGACTTCTGAAGCTATCATTTATGCACATAGATCCGTCTCTGGCGGATAAAAAAGTCTTCATGAAGTGTGAATAGGGATTGGCTGATTCAATGCTCATTTTCTCTACAAAGCTAAGATTAATTAAGATTCCATTTCATGGTTACTTGTTGATAAGTAATAATGAATAATTTCACTGTAAAATGAGACGAGCAAATTCATTACGAAATATTTGTTTTTTTTTTTTCAATGTCTAAAAATGGTAAAAATGCTAAAATTAGCATAGGGAAATATTCTGGTCTGTAAAACACAATTAATTGATTAGTTCTTTAAAATTATAAATGTAAAATACTATACTCTTTAATTTTTCACTTGATGGAAATAATTCAAAAGCTAATTGAAAGAGTATAGAAGAGAACACATGTTAAAACATGTTATTTTAAAAAAGTGTTTAGAAATCAGTTTATTTTACCAAATACTTTAGGTTAAAGGTTGGAACACTTATTGAGTGATGATTGACGTTAATGGAATTATGGAAGGATAGAAGATCCATTGAGAAAGATGTAGCACTTTAGACTTTTGAGCTGGACTCTGTAATCAAAACTAGTATTAGTCTTGGTTTAATGGTTAGGGATATAATTATGTCAATTATTTCTTTATTTCAAAGATAATGCCATGTAAAAAAGCCAAAAAAAAAAATACTATGAGAACAAAATACAATAAATTTAATTTTTATGTCCTTTATAAATAAACATTTTAATGTTTTTTAGTTTAATTATTTATACATATAATAATAATGAAACATTTTATTTCGTAAAGTTATTTGAAATCTGCATATCCGGAAAATCTGCGGATGATTTGTACGGAATTTTTAGATTTCAAAAAGTTAAACATAAATCATGAAAATAAAAACAACCATTAAATTGTAAAAGAATAAATCAAACGGTGGTAAATGCATTCTTCGAACCATTTAGCTTGTAGATATTTCCACTTCTCTAACCAATAGGCCCAAATTCAAATTTGTTTATTGTTGGTTCTGATTCAAGACAGTTTCTATAATCTTTTTCTCCATTTTGTCCTTATTACAATTTGAAAGTTATTTTTTAACTTTCATCGGGTATTCTAAAAGTTTTTTAAATAAAGTTAAATTTGGAAATTAAAAATAATTTTCAGATTATATAATTCAAAATTTATTTTTATTTTTAAATAAATTTCAGATTACATAATTCCAATGATGAAAGGAATAAAATGGGAAAAGAAGTTTTAGGGGTGCAGGAAGAAGAAACTGTCCTGAATCCAAGGCCCATGGAAACCCAATACTCATTATGTGGGCTTTGGTCTTCCGTTTCAGTTTTGTGTATACAAAATTTGACCGAATATCCAATCGAGGTGGGACCGAAGAACAGCAGAAGGCAGTGCAACTCTGAGTTTTACCCTTTACTAGCACACCCATAGGACCCACTGCTCCATGCAAATGCACCTTTCTACCCAGGCAAAGCGTGCTTCCATTCCACATCCCTCTCTCAATTTCCCCAACATTTTTTATAAACTTCTTCTGCTGCATAATCCACACTCTAAAAGCACAGAGCCGCAACCTAACCACCATGTGCTCACCTTGATAACACCAACCAATGCATATATACACACATACATGCATCTAAATCTCAACCACTTTTCATGAACATTGTACATCTATGAAATTAATGCATATGCATGAAACCTCTTTTATTTACATAAACCATATATACTCCGTGTATTGCCGTTGTTTAGCATTTAGAATATCTAATACAAGTGTTACTCATAAACTAGTTCGTGAGATGAAGTTTGTGACACGTGAGACTTCCGATATACACATATTCGTAAATCATAATTGATAATTCTGTTTTGCTTATCAATGTAATGGAAATAGATAGAGGGAATTTGTATATGCAACACGCTTGGATTGCAATTTGTTTATTGGTAATGCAGTACTATAATTGAGATCTGCGATACAAAAAGTAAGGTGCATGTGATTCATCTCAGCAGACTAAGCTGCTGGATTCATGATTTGTGTGGAGTAAACCAAAGCATTGCGATTCTAAACAATTATATATAAAAAAGAACTGATGGTAATGGAGTATAATTTAATATAACCGCATTGCTGGACCTGTCTCATGTCTCAGGTATTTCATCCATAAAACTTGAATTGCATTGGCCAAGGTGCTGGGGTTTGTTTGGCGTGCCTCAAACCTCATGCATATAGCACTTTGATTTCCGTGAGTGTCTTTCAGAAAAATCTTAAAGTTTCAGTTGTGTTGTTGTGATGTAGTATTATATTTAATCTCCAACAGTGTACTCTGACAATTCTGATATTGGAGTGTGAGAAAAGAGTGGCAGAGTGTTTCTCTTATAAACATGGTTGTCGCTGAAGTAGTAGCGAAAGGAGTGTCCTCATGCCTTTGCTTGAGAGACCTTTTCTTCTTCTTGTCTTCTTATACAGGACAGAAAGTGTTGTGATATCTTGGGTTCACTCTCACTCACAGGTTAGAGCTGAATCTATGTCTGTTAATTTTGCTTTGATTAGTAGAAGATCTCATAAAATTAATTAATCAAATGTTCATGATAGATAGAAGTTCTGTTTCATATTCTTTTTGAATCTCACCTGCTGATTGTGAAACTGATGAACGTCTTTTCGTTCCCATTGGCCCTATTGAGTTTTTCTCCATTTGCATGGCACAAAAGAGCGTGGGAATGTTACTTTGTTCTAATTTGATGATTGTCAGAATTTTTATTATGTCATTGGTTTTATTCTGATGGATCATAACTCTTTTCTTTTAACTCGGTATCTTCGAAAAAGGAGTCAGGGATTATCATTTAAAAGTATTGACATTTATTTAAGAGATTGAGGTGAATAAAGCATGGTGATGGAACCCTAATCACAACGTATTACCAGGCTATAACCCTAATGATATCACACTAAGCAGTTTTAAACTGGACAAACCAAAAGAAAAGAAAGCATTAGCTTTGTTGTGTATTAAATAATGCAGCAATTGGAAGGATAACAATGTGAAAAATGACATAATAATGTCTGTATACCTTGATATATGCGTAAAGTTATCATGGTAGGAACATTCAACAAGAAAAGGAATATCCCAAGATTTATTTATTTTTGTTGTTGAGAATTCATTTATTTCATATAATTGTGGTCCAAAATTGTGGAATGAGATAAGCAATGGATGTTGATGCCCTCATTTTTGAATTAGGCTTAAAGGGTACTTTTTTCTCAGAAATTTTTCATTGATCAAACTACCTTATAAGTTGATATTTTTCTCATTTCAGCTGAACTGTGGGTACTAATATTAACGTGGTGATACCATAAAAATGCATTCTGAACATTCCAACATAAGGAGTTTTGTTAACTTCATTAAAGAAGCTGAACAAATCTCCATGGAGAAGCTTATTAGGCCTTGCGACAAGGAATACATGCGGATGACAATGCTAAAACACCAAGACACTTTCAACGAACAGGTACTTCATCTCTTTCTCTATGTTCCTTTGAGCCATTTTTTCTCAATCAGCTTCATTGAGTGCCTTGAAAATGTTTTCAGGTGTATGAACTTCACCGTTTGTATGGGATTCAGAAGATATTGATGAAAAATACGGAAGCCAACAGAGGCACTGAAGTAAACGAACGAGGATGGAACTTAACAAATGTGATTAGTCTAACTCAACATGGTTATCATAAAGGTGCATTGAAAAATCCTAAATTAAAATTTGATCTTGAAATACCAACCACTGAGGACAATGCACAATCTGACAGCAATGGAGTTCTAGAGATTATAAACGAGACCGAGATTGAGCTGACACTAGGCCCGTCATGTTACAATCGCAAGAAAGTGGAGACACCACTAACTTCAGGTTCAGCGCATAGCTTGTCTTCTTCTTCTACTAGATCCAGCTTTATAAACAAGACAAGATTGAAGACACGTCATAGCAGTCATTCAACTATAGAAGAATTGAAGCGGAGGTATAATTGGTCTTGCCCAGGTGCCACATTCAACCAGAGGGTGTCAAAGTTGAATTAGAAACAGCTATGATATTGAAGAACAATCAAAAGAAGAGAATCGAAGCAGCCACCTTGGTTTTCGTTAGCGTTGAGCATGAACACGACCTAAACATATTTTAAGGTCAATGTATGTATACTTAATTAATGTTAGAGACTAATTTGGTGAGCGGTGTATCCGTGAAATTTTCTTCGTAGCTATTAATGGTGAGGGTGTGTGATTATGTCTTGTATAAATCTTAGGTGTTTTTCATGGTTAAAGAAACCAATTATGATTCCGGAATCACCTACGGTTGATATTTCTTTGGTCATGTGACTATTCAGATTTACATCATTTTGCCCCTGAAACCATGAAACATGGAGCTGTGTCTGAGAAAGCAATATATGCCGTCCCCTTAAATTAATCAAATCATTTAATGAAACTCGTATTGACTGTGAAAGCATCAGTGGAGAAAACATTTTCAAGATTTTATTTTCTCATTAATTTAATTTTTATTTTCCACGGAGATTCATGAACTTACAAGCCAAATGAACAGCATATTCTCTTCCAGGTAGTTAAACATCTTTTTAACATGTTTTGGTAAGGTCTGTCCCAAAAGATGTTTTCACTTACAATATTTCGTGCCTTTAGAATATTCATGAATTCGAAACCGAAGCATGATCTCTTTCTTTTCGTTATGATTAGGCTTTAGACACCGGCACCGACAATGCAAGGCTGTCATTTGAACTATTAGTCTATTATTCCCTTTACAGAAGCTTTTTATCTCCAAGGACTTCATAATTTTCACATAGACCCCACCAACTGCAGTTATCAGACTTTGTATTCTTCCAGTGATTTTATGGTCCATTTATCTTTATGAAGACATGATCTCACTCCGAGAAGAAGCTGACCCACCTAACTTTTATAGTCTCATGCATATGAAAGTGCTCTGGGTGACATTTACATTGATGATTTTTTGACGATTCATTGTCAATATTGTACGAAATGCAGATGATTTCCATTCCTATCTTTCCCCTGATCAGAGTTAATAGTACAAAATGAATTTTATATGGCCGTAGTTATAACTTTACGGAATTATTTTCAACAAGATGCTACGCTAATATAAGTGAATGAAATGAAAATCCAATGTATTCTGCTATCTGGGATTCTTAACTGATTATGCTAGACTGATGGGAAGAATTATGATTCTTGCAAGTATTATCAACGTTAAATTAAGTTTATTATTCTTGTATTACAGCCCTCCCTACCAGATAGAAATCAATCCAAGTCTAGAATTATATTTAATTTTTCATCAAACTTCAAAACATAGTTCACACCAAAGGATCATGATCTTACAATCTACGCGGGATGAAGATGAAGCAAAAACTGTGAAAGACTAATCCTGTATTTTTCATCCCCGTGAATTTAAGGAAGAACCTTTAATCTGACACCAGGAAGGAATTATCAAGAGCCTCAGGAAATGGAGTGGCGTCGATTCTTATCTGGTTTAGTGCGAGCTTTGCCAAAAGGTGCAACACCATCGGCACGCACAAACGGAGAAAGCCGTCCAAGTTTTTTGGAAACTGAACTCATGAATGATCTTCGAGGCAAAGGAGGTTTATCAGCAGAAGGTGAAACACTCACCGCAGGACTGTTCACTGCAGATTTAAGCGTCTTGGTCTCAATCTCTTTGAGTCTCATTTTCAATTTCACTAGTTCTAATTTCAGGTCTTCATTTTCTCTTCGTAGAGTAGAGAGCTCATTTGAAACCGGATGAAGATCAGAGGAGTATACGTTCAGTTTGGAATCAACCGAAGATTCCCCGCTTCCGTTGCCATTCATGGCATCGCGAAGCCGTTGCTGTTCGTAATAGAGAACCTGAACCACGGTTTGGACGGGTAGCCGGTCATTTTGTGCAGCATGTGCACATGCCTCTCGAGATAATTTCTGACAGTCCATCACGCTGCAGACTTTCTTTCTCTCCATGTCACTTACAGCAGGATGAGCCTGTGAATGGTCAATTCAAACGTTATCAGCATTAATTCAGAACAAACTTTCATGTAAATAATTGGATTAGTATCACAATTAATATGAAATCTGGAGTATGATTAACTTGATATAGAAAAAGGAATGTAGTCTGAACCTTAAGATAGATGTCTATGGCTCTATACATCCCATCTTCTGTTGGTCTGGACTGTTCAGGAATTGATTCTGCCAAAGAGGTGAATTTTGGAACTGGTAAATTTCGGTCGGTGGCTATTTCAGCAAGGTAGTTTTCCATTAACTTCCCAACCCGTTCAATATCACTCTGTGGAGAAGAAAAGTACTCATCCTCTACATTGTGGACCAAGTGGTTTCCCGTTTGAGATTCTAGGTAATTAGTGGTGATCCTCTGCACTGTATCCACGTCAAACAATGTGTCTCCAGTGAAAGAATAGGAAGGAATGAGAAGATCATCTAAAACAGCTTGCCCTAACTGCATGGCCATTCTCTTCTCCAGATCAAGCCTGCAAGCAACCGTGGTCTCAAGATATATTGCTGCTCGGAGCAGCATTGAAAGAAAGCTTACTGAGATCACATTCTTCTCCCTTGGCAAAAGGCTCACTATTGTCTCTAAAACAACCCTCTTTTCATGCTCTTGTCGCGGCTCAATCTTCTTCCTTGCCTTTCCAAATACATCCTGTTAAAGGGAGAGATAAGAGTTAAGAGTTAACGAACAGAATCCACTTATCAATGTATCCATAAAATCATATTTATCATTCTAGAGAGGGATCTCACCAAACCTCGTAGAGATTTCTGAGCATAGAGCATTAGGATGGGACCAATGGCATACTGTTTAAACCCTCTTGCCATCATTGCGATTATAACTCTTTGGAAAATGTCGATTCTGAGCACAGTCATGTCTTCAGCCCACCAATCAACTATAGGTTTCTGGTTCGATGCCACGGAAGACACCACTCCCTCAGTGCCACTCTCACTTCTTGCAGATGAACAGAATTGGCTTTCCTTACATGCTATATATGCAATGGCGTCTATGCATCGACTCACCAACTTTGCTCTCTCTGCTATTGGAAGGAGAGTCTCTGAGATGTGCAGAACAGACACGGCCCCTGCAATGGTCTTCAGTGCCACTTCGTTCAAATAAGAATCAGTTCTTCCCACCAGGTTTCCAACTGAATAGTCCTCTGTCATCTCAAGATACTCAGCCACACAGCGTAGTGTGGCAATGTTTTCAACGTTAATTTCGAAGTTTATTCCGTAGCAGAACTTTGCTGCCAGCTCAAATGCTTCTGCTCCACCAGGAACATCAGAGAGTTCAATGAATGAAACGTCAGCATCGTTAGATTCTGAGACGAGTTTCCTAATGTATCCACACTTGGAAACTAATGGAAACTGCAATTAAGGAAGGAGACGTGTTAGAGAATGAGCAACATAGTAAAACAATTCCATACGCCAAACTATAGCATACACTTTTCTTGTTCCTGACTCCAGTTCAAGTTTTAGGCAGAAATCGAAAAAGTTGGATATAAACTCAAGCTAATTGAGATGTTCAAGCTATTGAACAGCAGAGACTCCTAAGTTGGATATAAACTGAAGAGTCCAATGAGGTCTACAACAAGTGAACGAATAACGAGAGTAAGAAATTGTTAGTTTCTTACCATGTTCTTGAGACTATTAGTATTAAGTTTGATATATGTACCAAAGAGTCGTGTTTGGATTGGTTCGCTACCTTATGTAACGAAAAGGAATCTTCCCCAACTCGAACGTTGACATCACTTGGAATCTCCTGAGAGAAAATCCTGTAATAAAGTATTTCAACTCATAGTTCAGTCTATCAAACAGAAGGCAACAACGTACACAAGAGAAGCAGGTTATGCACATTTGACAAAAAGCATCCAAAGCATTAGTTTCAGAAGACAAGAAGCATACCATTCACTTGTTCTCTTCATGGCACTAGAAAGAAGCTCCTTCTTCTTCAGAGACAAGTCACCACCAGCAGGTACAGTTTTCTCTCCAAGATCCACCATGGCAGGTACTGATTTTGAAGCTCACGCACGATACTTTTTTCTATGTTACAGTGGATGGTGAATCAGAAAAGAAAGGAAACAGATTGAATCAGTAATTGTTCAGGCTGGAGGTAATCTTTTATGTTTGTAGATTCCTCGTACATTTTCTTCAGGACTAGGAGTATTAAAGGTTTTTATCCTTTGGAACTTGGTTTTTTCTTTTTCTTTATTGAAATAAGAACATCAATGCCGAACTGAAAAAGTATTGTGGAATAAACAGGATAGAGTTAGAACCTGAACCTCAAATCAGTCTCAAAGCAACGTTAATCCAAGAAATGATGGGTTGAGTAAATTACGAAAAGAGGGTCTTGTTTTG
>Ga0209389_1004537_pt1 | contig 11593 bp, 7 predicted proteins | sample CowpearedBW_FD_187526 | JGI IMG/M metagenome (GOLD analysis project Ga0209389, IMG submission 187526) | Root nodule microbial communities of legume samples collected from California, USA - Cow pea red BW (SPAdes) (version 2) | ecosystem: Host-associated > Plants > Roots > Nodule | place: USA... | reverse complement strand
AGAAACAAAAACAAAAGATGTTGAAGTCAAGATCGAAGGCTAGGAACACATGCATGAACAGTCAACTCACAACATCTATGGAAATCACACACCAGCATCACAAAAGGGGCAAGGGTCCTTCTTCCTACACCTCCAAGTATTTCTTCTGCACCTCCAAAATTTTTTTAAATTCCCCAAATACTCTTTGACCATTTAAGAAAACTCACGGACATCATACCTCAAAAATATTTCCGGAAGTCAAAATGTATCACCGGAAGTCAACTTCCGAAAATCAAAATATATCACCGGAAGTCGACTTCCAGAAATCAAAAATCATTACCGGAAGTCGACTTCCGAAAATCAAAAAACATTACCGGAAGTCGACTTCCGAAAATCAAAAAACATTACGGAAGTTGACTTCCGTAAGTAAAATTAAATCAATTTTAAACATTTTTTATTTTTTTTAAAATTTATATTTTCTAACTTTTATTTTATTTCAATTTTTCAAAAACACGTATTAAAAATTATAAATCATATAAATTTTTAAAAAATTATTTTAAAAAATAAAATAAATAAATAATAAAAATATTAAATAAAAAATTGAAAAATAAGTGTTAATTAAAAAGAATAAAAATAAATTATCTAAAAAAATTAACAATAATAAAATCTTTAAAAAAGGTTTCTTTGATTTACGCGAGGATCTTCTCAGTAACACATTAATCCATCATCAATCTCCTTCTGCATCCATTTACACAACTTCTATGCAAAACAATTCAATCATTCTTCATACAAACGAGAGTCAACACATTAAAACCTCTATCGCATCCAATTTTGGAAAGCACAAATTAAAAACAGAAACCGGTAGAACCAAAACAGAGGGCATAAAAAAAATCAAAACATAGAAGCAGTGCAGCAAGAGAATCGAAGAATCGCAGTGAAGGTATGTTGTGAATTCTTGTTCCCACTTTGGGTGTTTAAACGTGAATTAAAAAGCCAGTATACAATGTTCCGGTTTCTTCCTTTTTTATTACAATTACAAATGATCACAAATAAGAACAAAAATAAAAAGGAAAGATTGGGTTACAAGAGTCTGAAATAGAGGGAGTTTAGAGAGTGGTTTTCTTTATGGTTTGGGCCACCGTACGAAGAGGAATCGTAGGGCGCTCACGATTAGAACGGTGCTACCGGCGTTTTGGAGTGATAGAGTAGTGTTTTTCAATTTCCGTTGCAGCAGTGCCGCCGCAGTCTCGGTGAAACAGCGGTGCCTCCGATTTCATGGACTTTGGTGGCACGTTCTGATGCTACTGTCAATGTGACGATGAAGCAGATGGTTCGAAAGCATGTGGTGGCTGGTCACCGTGAAGAGGTTTGGTTGTTGATAAGAGATGGTGACGTGGTTCGAATGTCGCGGCGGCGCGGACGACAATGGCTTGACGGCGTCGGAGTGGCACGATGTTGGCCAGGCGGAGACGACGCGAATAAGGGTTGTGCCATTATGTGTTGCGCGACTGAGAGGGGAAGAGTGATGGCCAGCACTGCCATTGGGGGTGGCACGATGATGGTGGCCGTTTGATGTTTGTGGTTGATAGTCGCGCATGGTGGAGAACTGTCGTGAGGTGGAAGATGAGAATAAAGGAGAAGCATTGTTTTAATTTTTGAGGAATTAATGAGAAGGTGGCAGATTTAAATCACATCGTGCACCTCACATAATTTAATTTTCATACCTCTCAAATTTGTTTAATAATCGGGCCATTTAATTTATTTATTCTTTTTTTCATGGATTCTCGAATGTAATAATCCCGACCCCTTTGCATTTTTTGTTTCATGTTTATTGCTTTTACATACTTGCATTTTCTCTGCTTCACTTCTTTAATTTTGTTAGTGGACTTATGTACTTCTTGTACCACGTCCTTTTCCTATATGCACCTCATTTTCATTTGTGTAGTAAATTTTTTCATTATACCCACATACTCATTTATGCACACCCATTTTCTATTTTTAATTTTACCCTTTTTCTAATTAAATCTCATATTTCAATCACATTACTTCTTAAAAAATCTTAAAAAATGATAAAAATAAGAATACATAAAAATTTAAAAATTTTTTCTTTATTTTTTCTTTTAGTGTTTAATGGACCGCTCGCGTCACATGACACTTCGTTTATAAAATACAAAAATTATAAAAATAGTTTGTGTCTAATCGACCGCTCGCGTTGCACGACACTCCTTTTTAAAATATACAAACCATAGAAATGTTTTGGTGTCTTATGAATCTTTCGCGTCGCACGATACCTCTTCGAAAACACAAAAATATAAAAGATGTTTTTGGTGTCAACTCGGCCACACACGTCACATGACACTCATTTTGAAAAATGAAAAATGACAACTTTCAAAAATTAAATAATTTAATCAAACTTTTTTTTACAAAGAATTACGTAGTTTTGATTTCTCATTTTTAATGAGAATACGTAGGACAAAAGTTAACCCTTGTCGGGTCCTTTTTATTAAAAAAATATATTTGTTCAATTTATTAGGGGGAAAATAAATATTATAAAATAAACACATCTTTTGTGCAAATTTAACTAAAGGTGTCACCCTTGGACAAACGCTGTAGGGTGCTAGCACATTCCTTACGCGTAACTGACTTCCGATTCCAAAATCTGTTTTTCATGGACTTTGTTTCATCTTGATGGTTTTCCATAGTTTTTTAGAATAAATCATGGTGGTGACTCTAATATCTTTTTCCAAACCAATTTATTTTTATATCGTCGTCCCATCGTGATTTAGGTTGCGACAGATGATTTTACGTTAAAAGGTGTAGCATGGGAGAGGAATAGGGCATTCGTGAGTTAGGAAGATTAACATGGTATTTGTAAAGGGATATCTATGATTTATCACCTAGACTTTGTGGTCTAGAATGCTTTGTTTTGTTATAGGTGTAGTGTTCAGTTTCTACCAAGGAAGATTCACTTATGGATACCTTTCATGGACGCAACATCATTCATGCCAGGGTCATTAAGAAAGTTCTTGTAGGTGTTTAAATAAGATGGAAAGCTCTATATAGGCATGTGTATGAAGGCAAATTTTGTGAAGTGAGCTTTTAGTGGAGGATTTGTGTTCTGCTTTAGTATCTTAGTAGATCAATGTGTTGTATTCTCCTCTTAGTAGGTTGTCTGGTTATATACTATAGTTTGTGGTAGTTTTGATAGGCATGAGGAAAATTTTCGTAAGCTTTTTGCTTAAGTATAAACTTTAAGGTCTTTCATATGCATATTATGTATTTTGGTAATCTTGTAAGTATGTGTGTATAAGGGTTAGAGTACCCCAAATACTCTATTATATATGTATACATATTTTTGCCGACAAAAAAAAAAACTTTTTAGCAAAAACTAATGTACACCAATATCGTAATTAACTTCCAATTGATATAAATAAAAATATCATAATGAACTTCCTATTGATATAAATAAAAGGACAATGATATTTTAACTCTCACAATTTGACTCCTATTTTGTACTCCCTGAGGTAGATAGTATTGAGCATTGATTCTTTTAAAGGAAAAGATATAGGTATATTAATCAATGTTACACACTAAATCACATCGGGAAGTACAAAATAAGAGTAAAATAGTTGGAAGTTAGAAAAATCATAATAAATTTTCTATTGATATAAATAAAAATGACATTTATATTTATTTTGGTTGACTAAAAAATATTATGTTTACTTAATGAAAAGTAAAGATGATTTATAAATATACTTTATTTCTATAATTTATCAAACAACATCTAAAGACAAATTAAACAAGAAAATTGAGCCAAAAGAAGAACTAAGGTACACAAAAAATGACACACAAACACCTTTCATTGAGAAGTTATAATTCTAGTTCAATCATACATACACATGAATACATATGAATACATATATATACTTAATATGGAAATTTATTCTATGCTTAATAACAACTTAAAATCCATTACTTTTATTAATGCACCGCTAAAAAGATTTGATTTTGATACGAAATAAAATTGATTTGGTGAAATTTAAAAATAGGAATGTTAAAACGAGTTTAGCTCGCTGAACTGACCCGCTAAAGAAAAAGGGTGCTGGATTTCATTTCTCAACCCGTTCAACCCATCCGTCTGACCCACCAACCCCGTCGGGTTATAAGACGGGTCAACCCGATAGATCGTTTCCTTTGGTGTTTCTCATTCTTCACTCAACAGACCCTTTCTCTTCATCTCTTCATTTTTGCTCTTCTTCTTCTTCAACCAAAACACAAAGTCTCACCTTCGTTCATCTTCTTCTTTGGTCATAACAACCTAAACAAACAACTCATACGACCTTTGTTGCTCTTCTTCTTCTTCTTCTACTAGAGCAACACAAAACCCACACCCACACGACGCGCAAAGAGAACAGAATGCAAGACAAATTCTTCCCTCCCTCAGCAGCGACTCCAGCAACTACGGCAACGACACCCACGACGAAGATCACACCCACAGCTTCACTTTGCTCATCGGAGATCACAATCGGCAACTTTGTTCTATTTGGCTTTGGTCAAATCAATATTTTTTGTAGTGCTTATTATGATAAAAGTGGATTAGAATTATTATAATAATAAAAGCATATGTAAACAAAGTTTTCGGTTGCACTGTATAAATTTAGAATTTCTCATCATGTTGTCATAATCACTAATAAATTCAAATACATTGAACTAAGACAGAATACACATAGGTCAAAACATAGTGTTTTACAAGATATAAATATACATATTAATCCAAACTTAACAAAAGATAGATCCCAATAAAACACATAATATCGAAATTGCATCAATGAGGAACACGAAGGTAAAGAGGAACATGATTGGGTGAGTTTGGGAGTGAATCCCAAACTGAGAAAGCACTAGAAGAGTTCAACCACTTGTGTGTCATTTCAGGATAGTGACGATCAATCACATCTTTCAAACTCTCAGTTGTGTTCACCCATTCAAGTCCCTTTTTAGTGTATGTTTCTTCATTATAGTTGCTCGTGAAGAACCTATCAGCTTCTAGCCTCCTGCAAATTGACAAAAAAAGTTTCATTCATTGTTATAATTAATCTCCCTTTCAAAATCACTTCACAAATCTCCAAAAATTACACTTTAAAACACTCAATGAATCCTTTAGAATTAAGAACTTCTACATATGTTTTTCTTAAAGAAACATTTTATAACAAACATATTAATTAGTATTTCGATTTTTATTCCTTTTACCTGCTTGCCATAAGGAGGAATATTACAAAAGCTGTCTCACTGATTGCAAAACCCTTTATTTTCTTCTCTGCCATGAGACCTACAAGTAGATCAAGTTCTTCAACATCATCTCCATATACCTCTTCCAATACTTCAATTGCTTCCTTGTCATCAGTTAGATCTTCCCACTTTGTGATAGGTATCAATAGTAATGCCCTCCTAAACTGGTTGTATCTAGGCACATTCCTTTCTCTATCCCTGTAAACTGCATCATAATTTTAGGGTTAATAACTAAATATAGTATATATATATATCTTAAGATTAAAACTATACATAAACTTTTATATATATCTTACTTTCAAGAGCAGCTAGGTCCACAAGTTCAGACCTTTCTGTACCATCCACGTTCTGTGGTACAAGATCTCTAAGCCATTCTGGATAATTCCAAAGCTCTAATGCCCCACAAGCTTGGTGACCCATTGACACAAGCTGTATTGCAACTCCTATTTCTGATAATGTCTTCTCTCCTGGTAGTCCAATCAAGTTTTTCATAGGGATTCTATGATACCAAATGGAGAAAGTTTGTCATTAAACATTTATTATTGAGATATTAAAATGCCTAAAATTTTGAGATAATCTAACTTTATAGCTATTAAACACACCCTAAACGGAAAGAGAAATGATTAATCTAAAAAATAAGAACAATTCTGAAAAACAATATAAGTTACTGAAGAATTCAATATCAATTTAAGTGGTGTAAATTAGTTTAAGAATTCTTATTATTATAAATAGAAACAGATAATATTTTGGGGAAAAGAAAGGTCTGGGTATGATTTTATTATCTTACTCTTTGATTACTGGTGGAGATTTGTTTGGCCCTGGAGTTGCAGATATGTCTCTCAGTTGCAGGTTATCAGGCAGGAGTGAGTGCATTCTATAGACACTCACAAATTCTTCTGTCAAAGAGTATTTGACACCATGATTTTCTGGCTTCTTCATACCAACAAAACCTCCCAGGATGGACCCACCAACATGTCCAAATGTATCCTTAAACTTCTTCCCCAACAACCCATACCTCAAAAATAAACAATAATTTCAAAAAAATTAGAAATAAATTACACTTCATTTATAAATTAAAAAAAACAGCTTAAAGTATTATTTCAGTAGATAAACTGTGTGAGAAATTGTGTGGTGTTGAGAGGCTTACCAATTGATACGCATCCCTGCGAGTAGAGTATCGGTTTTAAGAAGCTCCACAGTCCAATCAATGGTGTGAATCTTTGCGATCACAGCTGAAGTCACCAATCTTGCATGGCGATAAAGTTCTTCATCATTCAGATCAGGGTAATATTTCTGAAAGAGTGCAATAAGTTAGCATCTTCTTTTCAGTAATGAGTTTTGTTTTTAAAGTTTAAAATAAGATTGGTCATTCTTTTATCCATGATGAAATTTGTGATTATTATACCTTGAGAGAATCACAAACTGCATTGTGTTCTTGAATGAAAAGGGACTGCAGAGTTGAAACACCAGCCCAACTGTTGCGGACGTCACCTGCAACTGCTGTTCCATTTTCGTTATGCACAAGGTTTCCATCCTTTGATATCTTTACCTTTCCATCTTTGAAAGTCCTCACTTTCTGTAAAACTTCTCCATTGCTTCCATACACAACACTTGCATCCCTATTGCACCAACGAAATCCACACTTAATGGAAATGTCTTTTTTTTTCTTTATTTAGCAACTCATTGTGTTGATAAACTTAAAAAGTACACTTGAATCACAATATAGCCATCACTGTCAAAACCATAATATATAGGTGAGATCTGATCCGCATTTTAAAAACTGATTTTTCTGAAATTAAGCTAGTCATAAGAAGTATGAATGATAAACTTATCAACATTAACTTTTAACTTTTTCTCAGGCAAAGTGTAGCAGAAATCTAACCACCAAGGTGTTCGAATGTTTAATGATCCGGATTTGATCTCATAGAATCCAGTGGGAACAGTAGGAATTTCCTTAGTCTTGAAGAATTTGAAAGATTTTAGAGGGCATTGGCTTGAAACTTCTTTTGGTGCAGTGAGTTCAATCTACATATATGTATCACAATTCCGTGAACAGATTAAATATCTTCTTCTGTATATCTCAACAAAAAAGCTCATTATGTGCAGTTATCACACAAATATATTTTTTAATGGACAAATATAAATTGTTTTATATTTGACATTTAAAAGTAATATTGAAATAAGTTTTAGAAATTGGTTACAGGGTCATAGATTTAGGACCTGTTTGGTATCCTCAAGATGATCGATCCAATCGTGAATCATAAACTGAATCCAAGAAGCTGCAATCACATTGAATTGCTTCCCTGTGTCCTTGTATTTCCTCCTGGCTAGTAGTTTTGTGGCTACCACCGTTGGATCAGGCTTCAATAGCTGCACACACACAAAACTATGCCTTCAACATCACAGGAACAAAGTTATGTAAGAACTCAACAAACTAACACTCATAAAATGAAACAAATGAAACTACAAGTTCACCTAGTGGTAAAAAAGCTGATATTTTATGAAATTCATTAACTAGCTTTATGTATGTATATGATTGATTGTGGACCTTTTTCTTCTGATCAACAGGGAGCATATTTCTGCCAAAGAAAGTGCCTTGGCTGCCAGCAACTTCATTGAACCTAACCACCGTTGGTGTTGTTCCAACGTTAAAGAGGTTGTACTCTTGGTGAAGGTGACGTCTAATAGCCAGATACAATAGCCCTAACAAAACAGGTAGACGAGGCCATATCCCCAGCTTGTCAATGGAATGAACAATCTGCATAAAACAGACTCAAAACCCTCACAAATGCATTGAATACAGATGATATGATACTGTCACTAAAGTAACAACAATTAATGTTATGATGATAAGATGTAGAGGGAATTGTATACAATGAAGAGAAAAGCATCTATCATGGCCATTTTGGCCACTGCTTCATGGAAGTCTTTGTAGATGAACTTGTAAAGAACATTTGAGAAAATGTTTCTGATGGGACCCGTTATCACAGACCACATGTTTGCCAGAAGATATAATTAATGAATGTGTATAGTTTTCTAAGGTTGCATTTGTATTTATAGGCTCTTAAAGTTTTACTTTCAATTATGCATCGTGGCTGAGGCTGAACTCAGCACTATTTGCTTGTCCTTTTGTGTGGAGAATGTTACAAAATTTCATCATATAACAAAAATAATTTTGATTACTTCCATACCATCTTTGTCCTGCATTTCTCTCTCATTGCTTCTAATATTCTTTCTCTGTTGATCAGGTTTTAATATTATTTTTCTCTACTTTATAGGAAAATGAACAAAATTGTTAAAAATGGTTAAATGAAAGACGCAATCCATAAAAATATCTTTAAAATTAGATAAGTGTGAGCTTAGTGAGGTTGCAGTATTGATTGAGTGGGAGTGTGATCGGTAACTGTGGCGGTGGAACAGAGACGTGGAGCAGTGGAAAGCAGTGTGAGAAAGAGAGTGAATTCGGAAGCGTAAAAGTGCATTCCGGAATAGAGGTGGATGAGTTCCAGAATTCATAATCCGGTTAAATTTCGGAAAGTGAAAACAAGTTCTTACCTTAGTGGTGGTGGTAACGATGGTCAACCGCAATGCTTGTCACCGGTGATCCAACAGAAACGCCAGAAAGGGGAAGCGAGAGCGGAGCACTAAGCGGAAAGATCAGGCGAAGAAGAAAAAGAAAGAAAGAAATTGGTTTAAATTTCAAAACGGTAACGTTTGATTGGTGCAGGTTGAAATTTGCGGGGTGCAAGAAGCAATTGCCTTATATATTCGCGAGGTATAGAATGTGATGAAATAACCAAAATCCTTTCTGTTAGAAAATTTTAGAGAATAATTTATACATTAATTAGGATCGAAAATTTACAAAAATAGAACTAATTTATAAGAGTAAATTAATTATTTAAGTTTTAAATTTCACATAAGAAAAAAGTAAAAATTTGAAATTTACTCTCTATTTCATATCTTTTTCCAGTTCAATAATTTATATTTATAATTTTATAAACCGCTATCTAAATTGGTGGTATTAACTATTTTTATTTCTAAAATTAGTTTTTAAATGAGAATTTTCCTGTAATGTCTTTAGAAAGGCATGATTAGTTAAGTGACTGGGCCGACTGAAGGGGAGAAGGGTCGGCTGGACAAGGTCTTGGCAGTCTCCGAACAGCTACTAAAGAAAAAAGAGGTGGAATCATTCTTGCCGGCTGGGTTGGTTGAGCTGGATTGGTTGAGGGCTGGCTTGGCGGATTTGAAGGCTGCCAGCGACTTGTCCCTCATTCTTCACATTCACGACCTTCCACCCCTTGTAATCAAAACCCATCGACAACATGATCTCTACACAAACACAAATCAAACATCAACACACAAAATTAGAAACTACAATTACAAAACATAATACCAAACCGGGCCATAACTCAACCACCAGCCTTACCCTCAAAATACGCATCAGGGTCCTAGCGTCAAGAACATACAATAGTTGCTTAACTTCCAAGGGTCAGGGAAGTTACTGGATTAGCTCAATTCCCATAGCCTTCTCGACGCCTTGACAAAACCCCAACTGTTAGGGTGCAACTGGCTCGACGCCACGGATGTTGTGCTCAAAAGATTGACCTCAAATTCAAACAAGGGAAACGACACGTTGAACTCCTGAAAGAACGCGTAAACATAGGTATCTACCCCATCCTTATATGAGAAACACGAAAACACCTTGTCACTCTACGAGTAAGGTAGGGCAATCAAACCCTTCAGACAGAACTTAAACGTTGGTATCAACTCAGAAAGTTTCACCAGAGATTGATACTCAGACGCGTAGGATGCTACTTCATCAAACACCCAATTATACCTAGGGTTCGCAATTTGATTATTAAGAAATTTATCGATGAAATGTTGTTTCAAAGTTTTTTTTTATTTGAAATTATAGTAACACATTTGAGAATAAAATTTTGTTTAATTAATAAAATCAAAATGTAATAAAGTTCATTTTTTAAACTTGTTTAATTAGCTCATTTGAGACTATAAATAAATATCAAGAATTCATTTATTTTTCATGAAAAATTGAATAACTTCATCTTTGCTTTCGTATTACATAATTTGATCATTGAAAGATTGTACAAACTTGACCGCCAAGATTCTATTATAAAAATCTCTCCGGGACAATAAAAGAAAAATCAATAAATTTAACTATAGATGGTCTATGACAATCCAACCAATTTCATCACATAACCATCTAATTATAAATATAATAAACAATTAGAGAATTATGATGTAAAGTTTCTATTTAAATTTATGAATATAATAGTATTTTGAAATGATATTGGAAAGATTATACCTTTTAATTTACATGGTGAATATGACATAAATCATATAATCTCAATTACAAGAGAAAAAATTGGTCAAAAATTATGATTGAAATAACCACCTAATAATGGTCACAAATTAGTGACCGAACTACCAATTGCATTAGTGTATATTAACATTTATTTATATAGTGACTGAATTAGTAACTGAAAATTTTGTGACGGGAGAATCTCGGAGTTTTAGAGTCCTCCATTTTTAATTCTAGTGATATTATTTATATCGTACTTACCACTTTATAAAATTAAATATATCATTTTTCCAATATCATGGCAAAATATTATTGTATTCGTAAATTTAAATGAAAACTTTACACCAAAATTCTCAATAAGTTATTAGATTTATAATTAGATAATCGTGAGAAGAAATTGTTAGATGATCATAAACCATATATAATGAACTTTATTGATTTTGCTTTTGTTGTCATGGAGAGATTTTCATAATAGGATCTTGATGGTCAAGTTTGTGCAATTTTTCAATGACCAAATCTTCTAGTAATACAATGTAATAAAAAAAATTAAGTAAAAATAAAATTATTTATTACGATTTAATATTCATAGAGAATAAACACACTATTGATCTCTATTTATAATCTCATATATCTTGCAAAAACTAATTAAACAAACTTAATAAATAAGCTTTATTAAATTTTGTAATTTGTTAATTGAACAAAATTTCATTCTAGAATGTGCTACTATAATTTGTATCAACATAACAAATTATTGTTCTGACCCGACCCAAGTCCTTTCGGCAACATCGTTAAAAACAATCATCGCATTCACAAGGTACTGTCCGCTTTTGAGCGTATCACACCCAATAGTCTCACATCGTTAAAAAGTCGAGGCCTAAGACGTTTTAAATACCCTTCCTCCTTCCACCCACCGAGATGTCTATTAAGGACAAAACCGTGACATAGTCTTACTCTAAAGTGGACAAACAAACCATCAACTTAGAAGTATATATATATATATATATATAT
>Ga0209389_1004528_pt1 | contig 11602 bp, 5 predicted proteins | sample CowpearedBW_FD_187526 | JGI IMG/M metagenome (GOLD analysis project Ga0209389, IMG submission 187526) | Root nodule microbial communities of legume samples collected from California, USA - Cow pea red BW (SPAdes) (version 2) | ecosystem: Host-associated > Plants > Roots > Nodule | place: USA... | reverse complement strand
CAAGACATGCACTACATGTTGGCATATTAAGTCAAGTAGTTATGTCTGTTATTTCAGTTTTCTGGTTTCACTGTTATTGAAACAGAAAATCAGTCTTGTATAAATAACCATCATTACATATCAATAATATAGAAGATTTTTTTCACAGTACTCATAAATTAGTTTCTTTCCAAGGTTCTAATACTACATTCCACTCTGTTTGCCAGGAGCAATACTTGCAGTTCAGTTATTTCCACCACAAGAACCGTAGAAGATGTGAACTAGTCTTATCAATCTGGCAGAATTAGCCTTTACAGTTGAACACCTAGGCAGATCCCCAAGAGGCACGCAGATGTTACTTTGATTTCTGTATCTGTCACATCACATTGTTTGCGAGCATCAGTAACAACAGAGATAGTGGTATGCAATCTTATATTCGTCTCAAAAACATTTGAACCCGGCATTGTACAATGAAATGATTACTAAATCAACTAAATTGTTTCAAAATCTATAAGGAAGAAGATTATGAATTGTTGTCTTGTCGATGATGTCTATCACCCAAATATACCAATTTTAAAGAAGAGAATGAGTTCAAATTGCAAAATTATTTATTCTAGTCCATTTGCCATGAAGCATTATCTAATATCTTATTTTATAACATTCGATACTCATGTGATAACCTACACATGAAATCACATGCCGTTTTCAGCTGTTATGTAAGCCAATCAGCAAAGGAAAAGAAAATCTAGTATGATACTTAAAGAACTTCATTCTACATGGTTCAGTCTCTAATGCATATAGAAAAACATAATCTACCTTCAAATAATTTGACCATTTTGGTTTATTAGTTATTGTAAAATTAGCAAACAAAAAGCTTCAGGATTGGTTTCTTCATATTGTCCATTGCACACAATGTTTGAACAAATGTATGTTCATAATGATTTATTCAAATCCATTGAACATAAAGTATCTTATTTTTCACTTTACAGCAATAAGATGACATGTGATTACCTGCATAGCCAATCATGTTGTGTAGTTTTTGTTGTAAGCCAATCGGTAAGGTAAAAAGAAAAACTAGTTTGACAAAAACATAACTTACTTCATTGTGCGTGGCACAGACTGTAATGCAACATAGAAACTGATATATATTGAGAAATTTCAGTTCTCTGGTTTCAAATTTTCATAAGCTGATCAACTACTATATCAATGCTGGCTAACTTTTTACAGGAAATCATTTTACTGTATCAATAGAATTAGCAAACGGTAACAAGATTTGCATAGATGTCTAAAGTAATCCAAGTTCTGTACTTGGATGCCCTATGTTTTGTTGGTTTTGAAGCTTTCAAGCTTGATTAAACCTGGTAATACTTGTTGAAAATCTCACATTAATTAGAGAAATGACCAATTTAGAGAATATGCCAAACTAGTTTTAGGCATTGTTTCTAATTTTACTTTTAATGTCTGGAAGCCTGCAAGCTTTACTTGTTAGTTTGTTGACTTATTAAACAATATGCATAAGAAGCTGAATCTGAATGAGATGAGATACATCAGAAGTTTTGTCTGGAAGCTTTTCTCTAATAAGTGACAACTTGCCAATGAAAGTTTAATAAAATTATATGGTAAGTCTTAGGATGTCTTTAAATATAAAACCAGAGAGGAGTAAGCAACTCTCTGTGATACCTTGACATGGAAAACAAGTTATCTGAACTGAGAATTCCCCTACCCAGGTAAGCAGATCTTACCATTTGTATGCAATGTTACTATAGAACTGCAGACAATAATGAATAAACAATATTAAGGGAATATCAGAGATAGGTTGAACTTAGCTCTATTAAATGTAAATGGGCATTTGGTCTAGTGGTATGATTCTCGCTTTGGGTGCGAGAGGTCCCGAGTTCGATTCTCGGAATGCCCCCAATTTTTTTTCAGATTTATCTGTGCCTTTTTGTCCTCATGTGTGTTTTGTCATTGACTTGGCTCAAAGAAAAGCACTGGATTCTTATTAGATTAGAATACTTGGTTTCCTTTCTTCCACCAAAAGAACAGGAGCTGTGAATCACAGTTTTAACTCTGGTTCTGTGTTGTATAGGCTCGGCTAGGTTAACTCTCATAAATGTAATAATTAACCTGTTCAGATGACGTTACGACAGTTGCAACAAGGTATTTATTAGCACGACAGTTGCATCAAGGTATTTTATTAACATTTATGAAAGAATTTAAATGTTCGTAAATGTCCACCAATGGGGGACAACCAGCTTGCAGTTTGAGGACATCTCGTACATTCTAGGAGAGATCAAGACCTAGGTTGTATTAGTCTTTACAGCTGAGAACCAAGAAAGGTTGTCATGAAGTACCAAGCAGCTGCTTTGGTTTGTGTATCTCTCCCACAAGTTTTCAAGCATCAGTCCCAACACCAAGATTGGTGGTTTGTGATCTTGTGTCTATGTATATCATTTGAACCTACATTCTACAATGAAGTAATATAGCTAAATCAACTATTGTTATTTTAAATTTAATAAAGGAGGTTGTGAATTTTTTCCATGGTGCCTGCCACCCAAAACTATAACATAGTTGATTTTTTAAAAGTAGTAAAATCCATTAGAAATTATCAAGTATCTTATTTTCTAGTTTATAACACTCAGATTGAATATGTGATGTTCTACATAGATTCACATGCTGTTTGATTTTATCTAAGGTAGTCAGTTAGAAAGGAAAATGAGAACTAGTTGATGCAACATACAAATTTAAGCATATTGCAGAACTTCGATTCTTAGTATATAAGCCAATCAACAACTGTAACAAAGTTGGTGGACATTTTATGAGAGATCAAGAAGCAACAAATTCTCTATTGCTGATGGATTTCAACTCCCTGCTCTTGTGAAACCACATTAAAAATACAAGTAATGTTTCAACTTGTGGTAAAGAAAAGGAGTGCGACTAAATTTTAATGATATCATGTGGTAAAAGTCAGATGTACAAGTTAGAAGCGAAGCTTTAACTTCTGAATCCACCCTAAACAGTTTTACAAGTCAATTTCTTAGTTTTTATTATCACTTGCAAACTACATGTTATAATCTTTTATATTTTTTAATCATAGCATCACCATTTTTTATCTTTTGCTCGGCACAGATCACACACACAGCTCTAGGCACCTCTGATCTTTTTGCTCAGCACATACAACACACATAGTTACACAAACTCTCTCCAGAAGTCACTACTGTGGAACTCACACACATAGGTACTCACAAATTACTGCAAATTTGATATATTTTCATTGCTTCTCTTCAGGTTATTCTGAAAGTGTTTTTGTACAGATATTTCACCCTTTATTCGAGGGTTACAACATGTCAGTTTAGTTTTCTGTTAAAATCCTCACTCTGTAAAAGAAGTTATCACACTACAAAATTTGCATAAGGTTTTGGTCTAATGGCATGACTCTCTGAATGCCTTACATTTTGATACTCTGGAAGCTTATAGGCTTGACTTGTAAATTGGTGTTTATGAATACTAACAACCATAAGGTATTATTTAAAAAAAATTGCATTTTGGAGCTTCGAAGCTTATATCAGATTTTAAAAGCTTATGCAGAAATGAAATGATATTCTTTCCTAGAAATATATAAGATTGTGTAGTTAGGTTTTTAATGGATTTATTATACAGTAAATATTGAAAGTTTTGAATTAACTTTACAGATTTAAAGGATTTGAAAGATCTCCACGAAAGTTTTAAAAACATGTAGATTACAAAAGTTAATGAAAAATAATTAAAAAAAAAAGACATTTTGGATGAAGAAAAACATACCAGTACAAATTTTCAAAATCTTAAATAGGTAATTTATTTAACTGTGCTTCTATACTAGGCGTGCACGTATTAACATCTTTTCAGTCCTTTAGGTTTAAACAACATGTTTAAAATTAAAATGATAGTATTTTGTTACGAAAGTAAAATTAAAGATAAAGATATTGTGTATTGGTTCCATTAAAAATTCATGATAATCACATATTTCATTTAGAAACTTTAAAAAATATATTTTTTTTTAAATTTGTATATATTATAATAATCTTGATAGGTTACTCCCTTACACAAGACTTGTTTATACAAATTTAAAATTTTATTAAATATTAAAATTTTTCATACGAAAACATCTTAAAATTATTTGAAACGCAATCTAATACATGGCCTCATACTTTGTCTAATAAATCTTTTAAAGAAAATAAAGAATAAATTTTTCATTAGAATAAAATATTAAGTAAAATAACAAACATTACTTTATGTTAAAAAAGTATTGTATTATAATAAATACTTAAAAGGAGTAATAAAAAAAATATGAGTATGCAAGCATCTGATAAATAAATGTAAAACAAAATATAGAAGTACAATTTTTAAAGTGAAAATCTTAAGCTAAAGAAAGCTCTACACAAACATCTCAAAAATCCCTTTAAGGCTCTGTTCACTTGAGTGGATGGGTTTGAGAGAGATGAAATGTTTGAATTTGAATAGATGTAAGAGTAAATTGTGTGTTGTTTTTTTTTAAGGGATTTAGAAGTGATTGTGAATGAATTTGAAAGTAAAGTTTATGAGAATTTGTGAATGATTTGATTGATGTAATAAATTAAAAAAATGTTTTAATTGATAAAAAGTGAAATATTACCATTTTGTCCTTAACTATAAAAATAATTAAAAATAAAATATATTATTATTATTATTATTATAACATATGTGCGTATTTATATATTTTTTTCAACATTCTTTATTTAAATATTAATGAATTAAAAATTAAAAATTATATAATATATATGAAGTAATATGAAAAGCAAAAAGGTAACTGCAGTATAGAATAAATGAAAAAATATAAGTAAAAAAATAGGTTAAAAAGGTTATTATTGTAATTTCATGTAAAAAACTGATCTTTCTTCGCATAACTCTTCGTTAGTGCGCGGAATGAATGAATGCTATATCCTCCCTTTCCCTGCTTTCACATCCACCTAAATTGTTGAAAACGAACACAACAAATTCTCGCTTTTCCTTCCTCATCAATAATAAATAAGTTAAAGCGAACATAGCCTAAATGTCCAAAAACATTTCAAGCTGTTCTTGTTTTTAGGCTTGAAGAGGGCAAGTCCTAAAAAACACACCTACCAGAAAAGTCCTAGAGGGACAAGTTTTGGCTATGATTATTGAGAATGTTCTGAAGCATGAATAACAAATTTAACATGTTCCTAAACCCTAATAAGGGAGCACTTTCACTCCACTGATACGAGAGCTTGATATTCTGAATTTGCACTCATTTATTAGTTTCATGATGTCAAAGACTAGGTACATGCTCGTATCTGATTATTTTTTAGGATTTTTTTTAAAGAAGAAAACTCTATAAAGTTTTAATCATGCAAAATAAATTAATTCAAATATAGAATGAACATTTTCTTAGTGAATCTTTTTGGGGAAATAAATCTAGTTAACTTGAAATGTAGTTGGTTATAATGATATTTGTGCATAAAATTTACTGCACCTAACATATGGTTAATTTTGAGTTAACACTCCTAACAGTTGAACCCCGTTCTTTCTTACCCACCCAATACATAATAATAGTCTTACCTGAAAAAAATCTTATGAAGTAACTGACTATAGTTAACAACTTCTATTTAATTTAAGGTTTAAACGTTGCAAAAAAAAGACAATTAATGGCGAAGGATCATTCTCATAATAATCAGCTTTAAATAGAAATAAAATCACCAAAGAAAGATCCAGTTTCCCCGAGAAAAGTCAGAGTAATTTTTTATTATTAAACATGTGATTAATTGATTTAAGATTATTTCAGCTACTTTAGTCCACACTAAAAAAGTACCTACTTTACGAATATTATTTAGTTTATACTATATTTTTTTTAAGGTTATATTAATTAGTCCATTCAGTTTTAATATTAAAAAAAATGTATTTTTGCAAAAGTAAAATATTTAAATAGAAGACCAGTACAGATTTGTGAGCCATGCTGAACCTCAATAAATAAAGATTCTACGGAAAGGGTGTATATACACATATTGTTCTAAGGGTTTGAAGGGAATTAAAGACGACCTAAAAAAGAACAATACTTTATTTTCCTACCTCTCAAGGAAGACATTTTCATTATTAATTACCATTTTCCACGTTTCATATACCAAAAAACAATGATAATAAATTTTTCATTATTTTACTTGAGAAATAAAAAAGTGGTGAAAAAAATATGTCTGTTGTTTCCGTAAGAAAATGTCTGATCACGTTTTCTACAAGAAACACAAATAATATTAACTAAAATGTTTCTACTTTTTGTGTTGGATGGAGATTCACACCCATATCACTATAAAAAATAATGTATGTTGTAGTGTTTTTAGTAAAACGTTGAGGGAACTACCATAAATGCTTGTGTTCTTTTTTTCTTTTTTTTATAGTTTGTCGTAATAGAGACTAAGCACACATCAAGATTGAAACAAGTAGCAATAACTTTAGTTTTACTTTGTAAATTAGACAGGATAAAATACTTGTGATACGAAATATTTCTGTGCTTGTATTAACTTTTCTGTTTAGGTGTACTTGAACTATTCTTAAGGAAAAGAGACGGTAATTTGAAGGTGTTAGGATCGAGCGCTTACCACTAGGCTAAAAGCTATAGTCATTAGTCAGGGTACAACCCTTTTCTACTTAAGAGTGTAACACGACCCACTTGACCTCTGTCACGGGACAATTAATGTCACTTACAATAATTTCCCCCTCAGTAATTGTTTTACTAGGAATCCCACTCTTGGATTATGACTTAGCTCACCTAGCCTCCGCCACGGGATAATTGTGCAACTTGCAACAATCTCCTCCTTAACAAATGCCCATCAGGAATTGAATTCGTGACCTTGGCTCTGATACCAATTGTTAGGAATCTAAGTGTGAGTCTAAATCTCACATTGGCTAGAAAGGAGAAAGTGGAGCATTATATAAGGATAAAGACCCATAAACCCATTGTCTTAAGGTTTTGGGTTGAGAGTGATGTTAATGTCTTATGTGGTTTGGCTCCGGTCTCATTGGTATTGTGTCTTCCTAGTGAAACCGCCTTTGTAAGACCTAAGACGAGTGCAAGTCCCTGTATGGAAAGTCTTCCTGACAAGCAGTGGCGGAACTTGGATAAAAAATGTAGGGGAGCCAAATAGATTTCTTATATATAATTTTTTTTAGTTAGAAAAAAAGCTATTCATCTTTTCTCTTCATTTCCTTTGCTTAACATAATAGTAGAATTCAAAAAAAAAAATATTACTATCATTCATTATTATATCATGCTATTATTTCATGATACCAAACCATGAATACCATTTTAAATAAGTACTTTGTACCTTATCAATTTGATTTTGTGGTATTGTCAAATTTGAGGCCGTTTTTCTCGCGTTATAATGAATTTTTAAATTCATTATATTATAACTCTAAGAACTTTAGATATTTGTTTTTTATTGTCTTGAATTCATGGTTCTCATGAAATTTCTCAAGTTTAGTTAATGTAAATGCATTTTTTTTATCTTTATCACAAACCTACCTCTTTAAAAAAAAGAATCAATTTTTTTACTTTTTATCGTAATCTTTCTAATATAAATTTATCATCTCTTGCCTATCTGAAAAAAATAAAATTTATATTCACAAATCACAATTATCACAATGCAAAACATAACAAAACTCATATCACTTTAATTAAATAAGCAACACGGTATGAATTCAAAACTTAAAAAAAAATACCATAGGCAGCAAAAACCACAAAATCCCTAAATTTTACAATTAAGGATTATAATAATATGAGAAAAATTATAATTAGGTTCATACCATTTTCATAAAAGAATCCCTAAAATCATAATTAGGGTTTTATTAATTTGGGATAAACATTCTAAATAAATTTAACATACATAAATCATGATAAAATACTAACCTTGATCTGAGAGATCATGCAATAATGTATACTTCAATCTCAATTTATGTGTTTTCCAACCTCTATTTCCTGATCTATCTATTTGTATTGATTTCTCATAATTTACATGGTGGAAAGATCTTGTAGCGAGAAAAAAAAAATCTAATCTCTTTTATATATTAATGTCTTCATTAAATTTTTTTATTTTATCTTTTATTATAATTTTTCATAATATAAATAATATATAAATATAATTCAAAAAATATATAAATATATATATAAAAAATTAAAAAAAAAAATTGGGGGAGACATAGGCCCGTCCCTGATTTTGTAGAAGTAGTAAAAGGGAAGCTACACGTGAAGATGAAAATAAGTTAAATTATACTTCTTCACATCGTTTAAAGTATTTAAAGCATTATACTAATAATCCAATCTAACGATTCAATTGTTTTATAGAAGAGTCATTTTTTAAAGTATACTAATGGCCCAATCAAATGATCAAAAAATTATATTATTTTGGCCCATTCAAAACTCTTGGTCAAGATCCGTAACTGATTTTAGTTGATTCCTTTGTAAGTGTTATATAAATTTTTATAAATTTTAAATTGTATTAATGAATATATACTTTTATTAAGTATATTATTTTTCCAAAAGCAATTAAAATTAAAGAATATTATTAGTGTTTCAAAAGTTGTCATTAAGTTGTGGGGAAGTTGGTGACTTAATTGGTTGTGGATTTTGGTCAAAAATTGGTTCTTGAATCAATCACTACATCAGTTACTAATTTCAATCACTAAATTGGTTATTGATTTTGATAACTAAATTGGTAACTCATTCAACCACTAAATCGATAACTTATTCGACCACTAAATTGGTCACTAATTTTGGTGACTAAACTGACCACTAATTTTGGTTACTAATTGTTCACCGTGTATTAGTGACCAATGAAATGGTGACCAATATGAGTTAGTTACTAAATCGGTCACTTCTTTCATCATTGACCAATTATATACTTTAAATTTTATACTAGTTTGTTTGCTAGTGCAAACTAGGTTTATTTCTTAACCAATGATTCAAGTTTCATTATGCATATTATTACTATGAAGTACGAAGAAGTATTTTTTTTGTCATACAGACATTCACTCCTTATTAATCTTGTACAAGTATTCTTTCAACTCAACTATTTTTGGTTGACCCTATCTCAATAGTCTTTAACGAGTTGTTCCTAACTTAACCCAAGTATTCTTTCAACAAGTCACTTTTGACTTAACATGAGTACTTTTAAAATAACAAATCATTCTTAACTTAAGACAATACAATGTCTTTGTGACCAACAAATCACGATTTCACACTCACTACAAAGAGTAGCATCTTTCAATGTATACAAGGTTTAAACTCTATTAGTTTGTTAAAATGAACACAAACAATTTTCTCCAAAAGCTTTAAGACACAGAAATTGCAACAAAGTTTTAACACATGGAAATAATGATTATCCTTGTTGTCTTCTTTAAGGAGTGCCTTTAGATAGGCTTGAAGCAACTATTATAGGTAACATCAATTGTTTTTGTGGCAAAGGCCAAGTGGATTGAGCCACAATCGAATTGTGACGTTTGAGATATTATGCTCTTAAGTGAAAAGTGCCCTGACTAATAGCTATAGCTTTTGGTCTAGTGTTAAGCGCTTGATCCAATAATTGGTATCATAGTTAAGGTCACGAGTTTGATTCTTGTGGACAATTGTTAAAAAGGAGATTGTTGTGGGTTGCACAATTGTCTTTTGGTGGATATAAGTGGGTTGAGTTATGCACAATCCAAGAGAAGGATTTCTAGTGAATTGCACCATAACTAATAACTATAGTTTTTAATCTAGTGGTAAACGTTAAATCCAACAACAACTTGAGTCACAATGGGATGGCAAAAAATCTTTTTGGGTCCGATAGTGATTAAACCTACTCCTACGTGGTGTAAACCGTACCATTACGATGCTTGCATTTTCTTGAAAAATTCTATTGCTAAAATAAATGGCACCGAAGACCATTCTTATATTTATATTCATGACATATATGTTCAAAAACAATTTGATTGCATCATACAAAAGATTTATCAGCATATATTATTATTATTATCATGGACTAATTATTATACAATAAAAAATTTATTTTAAATTACAAATATTATTTTTATATTTTTTAAGTTTAATCAAATTAAATGAAACTTATTTTATATTTATATTTTTATAAAGAAAGTCTTTTCAAGGACTTTTTTGAGTTAATATACCGGAGTTTTGAAATGAGGTTCTTCTTATGATCGCATATCAAACAAGAGAAGAGTGACATTATACATAATCAAAAATATATTAAAGAGATGCTCAAGAAGTTTAATATAGGAGACTCAGATGCAATCAAGATTCCAATGCATACATCTTCTTAGACAAAGACGATAAAGATAAGAAAGTAGATAAAATTATCTATCATGGTATGATTGGCTCTCTACTATGTTTAACTTCAACCAAACTTGACATATATGTATAACATTTATGTGCAAGATTTCAATCAAATTCAAAAAGAGTTTCATTTCAAGATTGTTGAAAACATCTTTTAGCATTTTATGGGATATACAAATATATATTGTTTTATAAGTAAAATATGAGTTTAAGAATAGAAGGCTAATGTTTGGAAAAGGAGTGGATAGAAAGAGAACTAGCGGAGGAGGATGTAAAGAAAATATCCATTTTTTTGGGTAATAACTAATTTCTTTATGAAACGTGATTTATTTTATTTAGACTATAGAAAACACATAATTTTTAAGATTAATAATATTTACTTTTAGAATATATAGTTAATTTTTAAAATAATTGGTAAATAAAATAACGGTTAAAAAAAGTTTTTAGAATAATAATTAAAAATAAATTATTTATAAAATAATCAATTTTTAAAATAATAAAAAAAATTGGAAAATAAAATATATACAAAAAAATATTTTTAAAATAATTGTTAAAGATAAAAAAGAATTTAAAAAAACAGTTATAAAGATAAATTATTTATAAAATAATTAATTTTTAAAATAATAATTAAGGATGAAACTGACAAAATGATAAGATATTGACATAAAAGAGAAAATCACTTTATATATTGTTATAGATGTATAATTGAAATTACCTAATTGAGTAGCAACTTAAACGAATTTTGTAATCATATTTAAAATTAAAATATTTACTTGTGTAGTTAACATTCTCAATATATAGTTTAAAAAAGCGTATTCTTAAATAATTGTTTGTTTAAGCTAGTATTCTTAACTTGATATCTTTAAATATCAAATTTTTTTTGAAAAATGTTAATATTTAAAAATAATATTTTATCATAATTTAAATCCTATATATAGTTTAATATTCAAATTATTTATAGGAAATTTTAACTATGCAAGAGAAACATTTATTTTATATAAAATAAAAAGCTAACTAGTAACAATAAAAGCTTTGACAACGTTCCATGACAATTTTAAATGAAAAAAATAAAAAACAGGAAAACCTCGTCCATATTCCACCGAGAATAACCTCCAAAGTTATTACAATAGTCTAAATGTAAACATTTACAATTTCAGAAACACTATAATTCTAATTCCAAAATACTTTTTTTTTTTGACAAAATAGACCTTATAAAACTTTTAAAATTTAAGAAAGTAACTTCTAATTTCGATTACAATTCTATTTATT
>Ga0209389_1004527_pt1 | contig 11603 bp, 3 predicted proteins | sample CowpearedBW_FD_187526 | JGI IMG/M metagenome (GOLD analysis project Ga0209389, IMG submission 187526) | Root nodule microbial communities of legume samples collected from California, USA - Cow pea red BW (SPAdes) (version 2) | ecosystem: Host-associated > Plants > Roots > Nodule | place: USA... | reverse complement strand
TAGGCTAGTGGGGAGGGAGCAGATGAGGTGGGATGGGATGGTTGATCATAGCGGGGAAGGTGGAGGTAAGGTTGTGAGGGGGGATGTGGGTTGTTGGCAGGTATTGGGGGTTGTAGGGTGGTACGTGTGTAGTGTGTAGGGTGGTGGGTATGTTGTAGGGGATTTGGGTGGTGGGGAGGGTAGCAGCAGGGGTTGGGGCTGCAGTATGCCCTGGTTGAGTGGATAGGAAGTGAGTGGGATGGGTAGAGGGAATGGGTGTTTGTTGGGTGGTGGTGAAGGTGTGAGGGGTGGGGTTGTATTCGCTTTCCTTTAATTAATGGGGTCCACGTGTATTTATAGAGTATTAATTATGTCTGGTTATGGCATGGCCCGGGCCCTGGTTTGGGCCTCAGTTTGGGCTGTAAGTGGACCTGGGCCTTGGCCCAGGCCCTTAGTTCAACTATTGTGGGCTCATTGGATGGCAGAAGGGATTTCATTTTGCTAAGTCTTTAGGAGCGGTCTGATCTGGTTACTTCTCAACTTGACGGATGTCGTTCTTGCCCGTGCACTGTCCTAGGTTGGCCGTTCTGTTGTTAGTTTAGACTTCGTTCAGTTACGAGTTTAAGTCCATGCCGGCCCAAGTCGTGCACTTGGGTTGTTTCCGGTATATACGTAAGGGTTGTCATTTATATGGTTAAGTTGACCAGGTCCAATACACCAGTCCTCCAGCCATTGCCGATACGATGTGTCGGTGAAGGATGATATGTGTTGTTGTGCTAGTCGGGATCGGCTAGGTGTGATACAAGTGTTTACATTAGGTCCTTTTAGAAAAAAAAATTATTAACGCCATTAATAGCGTGCCACGTGTCAGCCTCTGGTTTTTTGTTTTTTAATTTTTTTAATTTTTTCAATTTTTTATTTTATTTTTTATTTTATTTTTTTGCCATGTGTCAAACCTCTAGTGTGATACATGGCATTGTTAGTATCACGTGACAAGGTACTGCAATGTGTCAATGTATATATACTACTTGTAAATAAATATTTAAAATATATTTAATCATATAAATAGTTTCTAAATTTTAATTGATTAATTAATATTTTTAATTGGATAAATTGAAATAATTATTACATTTGCATAATAAATTATTTTATTATAATTAATAATTGAAACTTAATTTGTATGTGTTAATAAGTTAAATTATAATAGTATAATATAATATAAAAATAAAAAAAATTATAATATAGAAAATTTAATGTTTTTAATTATTTTTTTTTAATTTTTAATTTAAAAAATAAAAAATAAAAAACAAAACATGTCAGTGGGCAAGGGGTGGGCTGGCCCGCCTTTGGCCGACCAATTTTTCGAGCTAGGTGGGCCGGCCCAAAACGAGCTGGCAGGTTGAAAATTCTAACCCGACCTATCTCATTTTGGCAGGCTAACGGGTTGGTCCATGGGCCACAACCCATTTTTACACCCATACCTTGCCGTCACAAACTATAACGTGGTGGTTTTATACAAACTGCCGCAATTACTATTTAATTCACTCCATAAAGCGACATTTGAAAATTGTCAATAATTGAAGTTAAAATTGTCATAAATTTATTAAGGTTTTTAAAATGATTTCAATACAAAGAGTTGCACATAAAAACACCATTATTTTCACTAAACTGAAATATAATACAACATTTCCAACTATATAAAATTGAATGTAAAATTATTCAATCATTTTATAATATCACTATTTAATAAAATTGTTTTTCATAAACTCATAATAATTACTAAAAACATATTACAATAGATAAAGTTTTGTTCACAAATATTTTAATTCATAATTCATATTATAAAAGTTTTTATTACTCAATACATCACCCAAAGGTTTACATGTTCAAAACAAATCACAATTTGTATAACACATTTTCCTAAATTTCTATAGTTGTATTCTTAATAAGTCTTGTCCCTCTTATCCTCGTATGTCATTTGGTGATGGAGCACCACTTCCAATATCCGGTGTTTGGAATAAAAATAAACACATATAAGTTATTCAATTTCAATGTTTATTAAGATAAATGAAGACATAATATAATAAAATTATGTAATTTCTTAAGTAAACTACTAAATTTTACCTTATTAATCGAGGGATATACCAAACGTTCAACCATAACAACAATATGTACAAGAACATGATCTCTATAAGTGATGTAGGCAAGAAGTGTTTGCATTTGGTTTTTGACAGTTGAGTTCTTTTTCCATCTTCATAAACTTGTCCTCTATATATGTTGAATTTGCACTATATGATGCAAAGTTCATACTACTTCACCTTGTAGTGAATTGTTGAAAATCAAGGGTATCAAACGCTTAATGTGATAGTCCTCTAACCCTACCAAGATGCAACATACAAAATATGACACCAATTGGATCATTTGGAGATATATCTTATCTAATTTTTGAGTTTTTCAACATTAGCTCATGTAAGAGCCTAGAAAATTGCATTTTAAAAGTGATAGTGGTTTAAAAATAGTGAGATTAAAAGGTTTTAGTATAAATACAATTGTTAGAAACGAGTTTCATTATTTTAAAATATACCATCTCTCTAGAAACCACTTTTCTAGATTCTCTGACTTCTCTAAGAGTTATTCTTCTCTACTAGTCTATTTGAAGATCTACGACCACTAGGATGATCCTTTTGGCGAGCTCTTCCTTTCTGTCCAATCAATTTCTTCAACCTTGTAAGTTGAACTTCTGCTTGTTTTCTTGTGGGTCTTCTTAGGTTTGGCTTCCATATAGTCTTTCTTTTGGTTACATGTGTCGTTTAAGTCATCAATGTGACTCTCTACTGATCAGTGATCATAACAATAGGTCTTGATTGTTTTTGTGTTGTTCCTAGGTATGGATAGAGCATCTTGCGAAGCTAAAGGTGTTGAGATGTCTTAGGACTGTTTTTGCAGTTTGGTCAGGTAAAGGAAGCTAGTCTTTGTCTGTGTGCGTGAGTCCGATACAAATTTATGGTTGCATGTTGATGCATTTAAATCAAGAAATGAGATTGGTTGTGATTGATGAATTTTGTTACAACATGTATGATGGTTGTGATCTAATATGATGATTGATATTAGCACAATTGTGATTAATTGAGTTTGGTAATTATCATTAATAGTATGAGTGATTTTGGTATGTAAATTGTTTAATGAATCTTGTACGATTGGTTGATTGATTGTGAAGGAATTTGGGAAGAGGTAGGATTTGAGTCATTGATCAAATTGGCACCAACTCCTATGATTTAAAGAATAATTTAGACCAATACCTGTAGGAGGAGTACCAATTTAAGCTATGAAACAACTCTTGATTTCCCAAAAAACATAAATTGAGATTTTTGATATCTGATAAATCGTTGAGCCTCATCATGGCAACGTTGAGTGTTGGCTTTTATGAGCTAATCAACAATGAGCCTCACCATGGCAATGCTGAGCGCTGGTTTTAATGAATTGATCAGTGTTGGGTGCCACTTTTTGGCATTGGGTGTTGCCTATTTTTCAACATTGCATCCTTTTAGTAAAATGAAGATTCCAGCTTCGTTACCCGTCAGATCAAGCTGAAAATTTTGACAGCTAATCATAGACATGTGAATTTTCACTTTGAGTGGTAAGATCTTTGTTTTGAAGTATGTGGTTAGAGAATTGATTTTTATTGTTTGGATGCACTTTATATATGACGCCATTTGCCCTATTTTCTTGTTTTTAATATTTTGGTCACTTTATAAATTGAATTGAATATATAGTTATGGGCATGAGTTGTTTTGTTGATGAAAGAGTTTCAAGGAGGAATTCTAAATGGTGGTATATTAGTGTATGCATTGACAAAAGGATTCATTATTGGTTGGTATCCTTTCTCTAATAACTACTCATACTCAAGTAGAGCATAGTAGGTTATATGGTAAAGAGAAGAAGGAGGTCGTAGTCACTGGACTTGATCAGGTCGTAGGTGCGAAGGAGATTTACCTTGTGAGTGGTTGGGGGATAACCCATTGAGACCAAACTCTACATTGTTTGGAAACCACCATAGGTGTAGACTGCTAAGGAATCTAATGTCAATTGCATGTATTTGGATAATTGAGTTTAGTGTCAACTGCTTCTATGATTATAGAGATAGATATGTTTTATACCATGTTTGTAGGTATTTGGCATGATTTAAATATATGTATGAATATTTCTTTTCTACACTAGATTACCCTGTTGTGTGTTTTGTGTGCTAAATAAAGGAATCATGCTTGGACACTCAATATCAACATCAATAATTCAGGTGGACAAAGCTAAGGTGGAAGTCATAACTACTTTATCATATCCTAAAATAGTAAAGGAAGTCAGGTCATTATTGGGGCATATAGGTTACTATCGAAGGTTCATCAGGGATTTTAGCAAAGCTCCTTTACCACTCTCAAACTTGTTAAAGAAAGATGTAGGATTTGAGATTGATGATTCATGCAAGGAAGCTTTCTTAGAGTTAAGGAAGATACTAAGAGAATTGGAACATTCCATTTGATTTGATGTGTAATGCTTTAGATTATGCTTTATGAGCTGTCCTAATGCAACAAATCAATAAATTTCCTCATGTAATCTCATACACATATTGAACGTTGGACATAGCCTAAAGCCATTATACAACCACTGGAAAGGAGCTTTTGGCAATCGTTTTTGCTTTGGATAAGTTTCGAGCTTACTTACTAGGCTACAAAGTGGTTGTTTTCATAGATCATGCGACTCTCAAATACCTCTGGAAAAAAGGCAGTCAAAGCGAAGGTTGATTAGGTGGCTTATGTTAATGCAAGAATTTGATCTAGATATTGTGGATATGAGTGGTAATTAAAACCTGGTGGCTGACCATCTAAGTAGAATTAATACAGGGACATAATCCCAATTGGTGAATGACAGATTTCCAGATGAGGCCTTGTACAAAGTAGAAACCCCGATAGATGCTCCCTCGTATATAGATATAGTGAATTATTTGGTTGCATCAATGATTCCTGAGCACATGAGTACAAAAAAAGTAATAAGCTAAAGTCTGACTCAAAGTACTACATTTTGGATGATCCCTTTCTTCAAAGAAGTTGTAGTGATCAAGTAATCAGACGATGTGTACTTGAGGAGGAAGTAAACAATATTTTGAGATTTTGCCATGATTCTACTGTGAGGGGCCATCACAATGCCAAGAAGATTGTAAGAAAAGTTCTGGATAACAGTTTTTTCTGGCCAATGATTTTTTAGTAGAGTTGTAACATGCTTCTAGACAGATCTCATTTAATTCGTTCAATTGTAGCTTTCTTTCTCCCTAGCTTGATCAAGTGAGAAGTTGCATGATTTGACAACCCAATAAGTTCGGTGCTCTAATTCGTTAGAGCCCAAATTTCCCCAAATCTGAGACGATCTTATGTCATTTGGTAATTAGAGCTTGGTTGATTGATTTACGTTTGAGTCATTTCGGATTTTCGCTCTCCCATTTGTTCACATTTTGGTTCTCGTTGTTGGTTCTCGAGCATCGTATATGTGAGCTACAAAGAATATCTGGTAGAATGCGTTTCTTGTTCCCCTTTTAACGTTACCTATAATCAGAGACCATAATAAGAAATGGCGAAGTGGTGGTTAAGTGAGTGAATCAGTAGAAGACAACAAAGTTGATTGCACGACTACGATTTCGATGTTCATTCGGTATATGCTCGTGTGTTTACTCTCGTTTGGTCATTTGTTGCATACATGTGCTGGTTGGCCGTTGCATACCAGGTGTTTGGGAAAATGAGTCAATGTAGATTTTGTTTCGTTTGAATTGGCGTGTTCTATTGAAGCACGCAGTGTGTTATGATATTTCATGGGTGGAAAAATTGTTTCTGAAATTTTAAAATCGCATTAGTAGTGGAGTTATTGGTCCCATCTTGTAGCAAAAAAGATCTTGTGAAGTGGTGCTGTAATTGATTATGGTGATTAGGGGGGGCATACCACACATTTGTACAAATTTCCCAGTGGAAAAATATTGAAAATTTTTGCAATCCAACTTCCTAAGTTCGGGGGACAGCAAGATATTGATCCATGTTTGGCAGTCAAAGAAGTTCACCAGGGTAGCAGCTCTTCCAAGCTTTCAGTGGACATTTTTAAGGCTTTCGGGCTAGACGAATTACAAAAAGCAAGCAGTGTGTGTTGAAGCAGAACACGTGATGCAAGATTTCTTGGACAATTAACACAATAGTCTATTTCTCTTGTCCAATTGGAGCTGGAACACTTTTTGTGCAGTGCAAATACGTGTTGTAGCTTATTTGGTGAAACACCTATTTCAGTTTAAGATCACCACAAATCCTTCGAGCCTTGTTGGTGGCATTTAATTTGGTAATACCCATTTTAGTGCAAAGCGTTGCTGCGTCAAGTGATTTGCTCCATTCAGTGCACAATTTAGATTGTTTCAACAAAGCGGTGCAAAGACAATCCAGTTGTAGGTCTAAATACACTGTTTAGATTACTTGTTACATTTTGCACTTTGATGTTAAATTCTTCATGAGTTGATTGTAGGTTCTTTGAAGAACCGAACAGGAACTTGAGAGCAAGTGAAACACGAGTGGAATTGAGTGTAGACACATAAGGAGTGGTGAGACCCATTTCATAATTTTATCTACATTACTTGTGCTAACCACTTATTGTGCTTTATGTTAGTTCTTGTTTCCTTTCTTTCATTGTAGGAATTAGCAATTTTGAGCACTCCACAATGTTCCGTACATGTTCCACCTTGATGGAGGATACCAACTTTATTGTGTCTAGAATTATCAGGCTGAATAGCAAACTTGGGGATCTTAGAAGGGAGCACCATCATCATAGAAGATGATTGCCAAGAGGAAAAAACAAGTGTTATTAGGTGCACCAAGTGTGAAGGTTATGGACACGAAAATTATCAATGTCCTAATTGGAACGCAAAGTACATGACTCTTTTAGAACTCCAAGATTACATTGTATACTTGAAAGAGGTGAAGCAAACTGTTAGGCAAAAGCTCGAAGTTAGACACTTGTGTATTTAAGGGGACCTTAAACACTTGTGTAACATCCCAGCCGGATATTTTTAATTTAAATAAAATAAAATAAAAGTAATATTAAATTCGCAAATAATATTCAAAGCTCATTCCCACAATGTAAGAAAATTCCAAACTTTATTAAATACTCTAGAACTCAAAATACAAAATATACTCGATGTTCACAAAATCCAACAATTGTTCATAAATGACAATTTACAAAAAATAGTTCCCTAAGCTAGCCCCTCTCCAACTTTATGCATCACGAACTCCACCTAAATTATCATCTGCTCCCATGTAACGGATTACACAATCATTGCAAATCACAAACTGATAGGGTGAGCTAACAATATAAACATTTTATATAACAAAGATAGAAAGATGCACACACACACACATACACACACTCGTCGGAGAACCACAATTCTCCAATCTAGAAAGAATGGTCACCACCATGCTCATCCACGTTCTACATCCTTAAATGATTACCTAAAGATTTCCTTTGCTGCCACAAGCCACAACTCGTGGTTCCACCATCTACAAGCCATAACTCGAAGATACACGTTCAAGACTATCCTATTATGAACCCAATTTCGTAATGCCAGGTGGATTTCCTAATATAAACCAAAATTCATACTCTCGACACAAGATTAACAACACCACTAATCATGCACCTATAAATAGGACATCATTAACTACTATTCCAACTCTAGGAAAAGAAGAACCAAATTTATGGTTAGTCCTTAGACCTGTTACAATAACAAATTAGGACTCATGCCACCCCATATTGATATCAACCATTCTGCATTAATTTTTCCCAGATATTTTCACCTTTCATTTTTAATTAGTCCACTTTGCCAATCACTTTTATGACCTAAAGTATATCAGTTAACAACAACTCCATTCACACCTATTTCCCACATTTAATTCCACTTGAACCCCCTAAAGAAACCCCTCAACTCGAGACTCATAGCATCACCTCCAAGCTACTTTCTCCAGGTATCGCTTGGCGATAAGCTATAAGTCATCAGGCGGTACATCATTCTCTAGAAAAACTCCAAATTGGTTTTGCACCTACGCGAAACCTAACTCCCAAGAATTTATTATACTCTCCCAATCTCCCATTTCCACCATTATTTAACACAGTCGACTCCACATAACATTGATTACTAGTGAATTACATAGAAAATCACCACCAATTGTAGTCTAAATCATGGTACCTAAAATCCTCCAAATTAATACAACCTTAACATCCATGAACTCTCCAATTGAACCAGTTGCAGTAATTACAGTTTCATTCTGCACACTTTGTCAATCAACCTAGTATTCCATGTTACAAAGACTCCCATGAGTAAATAAAATTCCGAGAGAACCAATTTGAAGCAAAAACCTAGAAAATAGGTTCAAAGCAAAAACCTAGAAAATAGGTTTCATCAGTATGAGTCGCTTGACGGCTTTGAAGGTCCACCAGACGGTTTCTAGAAAATTTTCAAAAACGAAAAACAATCCAAAATTAAAATGCACAACAATCATCCCAACTTCTCATACAATCCATATTTACGTAAACAAAATTTAAATAGGAGGTACAACTCCCCTAACTTTGACTCCTTGCTCAATTTGAAGAATTCTAGAGTTCTTAGTCCCAAATCCATCCTAGCCCTTACTTTCCATTCCAAAATTCTGCTAAACTCTCAAATCACTCTTTTCGGTTGCACTCAAACTTTTTTCTCAAACCTCAGTTGTATTCATTTTGTTTGCCCACTCAAAACTATTACCCACATGCACTTTTTAGTCCCAAATTAAGTGAATTAGTTTAGAAAAAAAGTTTAATTAATAATAAGTTTAATTGCCATTCAAGGGCCATTACTAGGTGGTTTTCCAACCCTTCGATCTGCTCCTTAAGATGGCAAGGATTTTCTAATCCCTCTCATTCATGCCAAAAAGAAATTTGGCAAAAATGATCCTATTTAGCATCAACCAAGGTTCAAACAAATAACCACACAATTTCAAAGCAAGTGCACAACTAAATCAACCAATTCATGTTTCGTGATAATCCCTACACATCTAGGATTATATTATCGCACACCATGGTCAAACATATAATTCAAATAATAAAGCAATTAATTTAACATACAAACGACATTCGCAGGAGTCAAACTCAAGTCCTCTCAACATGACCAAGTACTCTTAACCACTTGAACTAGTACTATTCCTTGTCGCAAATTCCAACATTAAATATTACCCTGAATTTATTAAACAATTATTTATTTAATTATTTAATTTTCTCAGTCTTACAACGTGTACAAGGGTTGAACACTTTGGAGAATTAAACACCTTTATGTATCAACCATTGTGAGATTTTCCTCCCTAGGGAATGAATACTTTTAAGCCTTATCTTGAGCCTTATCTTGAGCCTAGACTCAAGTGGGGGCACCATCACTTATCTTCAAAGGATTTCATGGCTTTGCCTCTCCTTTGAAGTGGTGTGCTTCTCACATTTTTGTCATGTCTTCCCTTTCCATTTTAAGCTTTTCTTCTTCTTATTTTGGTCTCGGTTTCTATGTGTTTATGCACATTCCATTTCTATTTTTTTAATCATTCCATCATCTTCTCTTGAGCTTTATGAAATGAACCTTCACATCTAGGTAGCATGTTATCTTAATGCTAGTGACAATTTTCACTTAGCTCTCTTATGAAATCATCACCATATTCATGAATATTAAAAAGGAACAAGATAATTCTAGATCAGTTGAAAATTGGCAAATGAACCAAAGTTGACCTTAGAGTTCTTTGAAACCTTCAGTGGACCGAATGAAAGGGGCAAAAGGAATGTCAAATTTTTTTTCTTTAAAAGGTATGAGGCATAAACATGATAGGAACGAACTTTGTCTTTGCTAGTTTATAGGGAACATTAGTAATAAAATCTAATCCCATCAATTGGATGGTTATCAAGGCATGGTTCTAGCAAGGATATGATTGGTTTGAAAATAAAAACCAACCAAAGATAGAGAAACCATAAGGACCAGAAACGTTACCTAGTGGTTTTCTGGAGTTGAACAGATCAACAACTTCATAAAAAGTTGTAAATACATAGGCCAAAAGGAGTTTGGTGTAGATCGATGATGAATGTGTATTTTTGCCCTCATTTAATGTTTAATTCTGGGTATTTAATTGAATTTTTGTGCTTAAAAATTGATTTCATTGGGATTTCCTATAATTGGGTTTATTGAGCATGAGATACAAAAATGTTAAAAATAGCTTTTTTTAGTTGCATAAATGTTTTTTGGATATTTTGAGGTATGTTAATGCAGCTGCAGCTAAGTTGAGCTCATGGAGGTGTGAAAATAAATTGCTTAAAGCTTCATGTCACCTTAAAGATAAATCCAAGAATAAGAAATTATCAAAAGCACAAAAATCCAAGCTAAGCATTGCATGAAGACGCCAAGAAAAGCTTGAAAAAGTGAAGAAGTTTGGCTAAACCAAGAAGAAAGCAACAAAAAAATTGGACCTTGCGATTTTCTTTATCTTTATGATAGAAAATAATTTGGGAAAAATATATCTTTAAATATTTTATTTTATATTTTTAAATAATTATCTTATTTAATTATATCATAAAATATTAAAAGATAATAACTACCAAATCTTTTAAAACATGACAAGATCTTTTTGAATCTTTTTAGATCCACAACAAACAAATATATCTTGCACATATTGGATTATTTAGAAGATAATTTAAGGAGATTGCAAAGGGATGATTTGGAAAATTAATACAAATATTAATTGGTGATAATTTACCATATATATTTAAGTAATTAATTAATTTAATTATATTAGATATTGATATTATCAACCAAATATATTTGTCAAATAGTCTATATTTCTCCAAATATTTTTAAATATTTATCTTTATCTTTATTTTAAAAGATATTTGAGAGATTTTAGCAAGAAAAGCCCAGTTCAAGTCCTATATACAGAGACCATGGGAGTAGGAAAAAAAAGGGAAGCTCGGGACTTCAGAGTTTTGGAACCCTTAGGGGGCCTAATTTCGTTTCCTTTCTCTCTCTCTCCATTCTTCTACTTTTATTTTACTTTCGCATTCTACTGATTGATAAATGTCTTGGGTTGATTCCATTGTAATTTGATTATGGATTCTGAGGTTAGAATGAAATAATTTCTTTGTTCTTTTTATTATTATTGAGGTTTTAATTCATTTATGTCTTTTATCTTTGAATCACGTAAGAAGTAATGATTTTAAATCTATATGCATGTTGATCATATGAGTCCAAGGGTTTTTAAATTTAATTGAGACTTTACTTTGATTTTATTTAGAAACTTTCATGTGATTGAATGAGGTTTTACCAATAATTGAGACTTTACTTTGATTATAGGTATTTACTCTAACGAAAATTAATGGAGACTTTACTTTGATTAATTAAGATTTTTATTTGGTGAGGAGATAGAAGAATAGACATGATTAGGCATAGTAAAATTTGATTGAGACTGTACTTTGGTTGAATTTACTGTGGATAATCTAAAAGTTCTCACTTTTAATTGAGACTATACTTTGGTTAAAAGTGAGAACGCCAA
>Ga0209389_1004526_pt1 | contig 11603 bp, 9 predicted proteins | sample CowpearedBW_FD_187526 | JGI IMG/M metagenome (GOLD analysis project Ga0209389, IMG submission 187526) | Root nodule microbial communities of legume samples collected from California, USA - Cow pea red BW (SPAdes) (version 2) | ecosystem: Host-associated > Plants > Roots > Nodule | place: USA... | reverse complement strand
TGTAGTCACTTACACAAATTTTGCATCATTCAATGTCCATTTAATAAACACTGAATATTCACCATCGTGGGTGTTTGTGGCTCTTTCAAATTGTTCAAGTCGTCAAATCTTCCATATTTGGAGAGTAAAGCATTAACATGTGGGAAGTACTGGTAGAAAATGTTGACTACACTTGTAGGTTGTAAAGAAATATAATTGCGGTAATTTGATGACACCATGCAGTCACTAAAACATTGAATATTGACCATGGTGGATATTTGTGGTTTTATAAAATTATCAAAATCCCCAAGTCATTCATAAGTGGGGAGTGAACCATTAATATGTGGGAAGTGAAGTTGGAAATTATGTTCCGGGGTCGCAGATATTAAAAAAGGTACAAAATTCATTTTTCATTAAGCAATGCAGTAACTATCACAAATTTTTTATCTACCAAAATGCATGACCAAAACACTAAATATTGACCCTTGGTCTTTGTTGAATGTTTGAAATTATCAAAATCTGCATGTCATCCGTAAGTGGGGAGTCAAACATTAATATATGGGGAATGAAGTTGGATATTATGTTTCGATGTTGCAGATTTTTTAAAACAAATTTCAATATGGTATTAGGTTCACATTATTCACTCACTTAAACAAATTTTCCATTTTCCAATTTCCATTGACTGACGTGGGTGCTTTATTACTTGACAATTGACAAAATACTCCACTTGTACGTAACTGGGAGTAGGGAATTACTATGTGGGGAGTTAAGTTGAACATTATGTTTCCCAGTTGCAGATATTTTTAAAAATAATTTAAATATCGTATTAGGATCTCACAATTTACCCACTTAAATAAATTTTCCATCAGCCAATCTCCATTCACTAACATGGGTGCTTTCTTACTTGACAATTGACAAAATACTCAAGTCATACTAAAGAGGGGAGTCATGAATTAATACATGGGGAGTTAATTTGAACATTATGTTTCCCGGATGCAGATATTTAGAAAACTAGTTTAAATATCGTATTAGGATCACACAATTCACCCACTTAAACAAATTTTCCATCATCCAATCTTCATCGACTGACGTGGGTGCTTTCTTACTTAATAATTGACAAAATACTCAAGTCATACGTAACTGGGAGTCAGGATTTAATATGTGGGGAGTTGAGTTGAACATTATGTATCCAAGTTATAAATATTTTTAAAAATATTTTAAATATCGTATTGGGATCACATAATTCACCCACTTAAACAAATTTTCCATCTTCCAATTTCCATTGACTGACGTTGGTACCTTCTTACTTGACAATTGACAAAATATTCAAAGCATACTTAAGTGGGGAGTCAAGAATTAATATGTGGAGAGTTAAGTTGGACATTATGTTTCCAGGTTCCATATTTTTTTAAAACTAAATTAAATATCATATTGGGATCACATAATTCACCCATTTAAACAAATTTTTCATCATCCAATTTCTATTCACTAACGTGGGTGCTTGCTTACTAGACAATTGCAAAAATACTCATGTCATACGTAAGTGGGGAGTCAAGCATTAAAATGTGGGGAGTTAAGTTGGACATTATGTTTTGAGGTTGCAGATTTTTTTAAAACTAGGTTAAATATTGTATTGAGATCACACAATTCACCCACTTAAACAAATTTTCTATCATCCAATTTCCATTCATTAACGTGGATGCTTTCTTACTTGACAATTGCCAAAATACTCATGTCATACGTAAGTGGGGAGTCAAGCATTAAAATGTGGGGAGTTAAGTTGGACATTATGTTTCAAGGTTGTAGAGGTTAAATATCGTATTGGGATCACACAATTCACCCACTTAAACAAATTTTCCATCATCCATTCTCCATTCACTTAAGTGGGTGGGTGGTTGTCTTACATGGCAACTGCTAAAATACTCATGTCAAACGTAAGTGGGGAGTTAAACATTAATATGTGGAGAGTTAAGTTGGACATTATGTTCTAAGGTTGCAAATTTTTTTAAAATTAAGTTAAATTTGGTATTGGGATCACACAATTCATCCACTTTAAGAAATTTTTCATCATCCAATTTCTATTTACTAACGTCAGTGCTTGTCTTACTTGACAATTGTCAAAATCATCAACTCAATCCGTAAGTGGGGAGTCACCTATTGATATGTGGGGAGCAGTGTTGCAAATTTCTAATTGCTCTTGCAAATGTTTAAAAAATTAAAATATCATAACACACATTGTCCTTCATACAATTTCAATAAACGGAACACTACATATTCACCATAGTTTGTGCTTTTGTTGCTTGAAAGTTGTCAAAATGCTCAACTCATCAATAAGTGGGGAGTTAAGAAGTATTATCTAGGGACTAGTGTTGTAAATTTTGGACTGCAATTGCATCTTTTAAAAAAAAATTCAATATGGTTTTGTGATCACACAATGCATTCACTTACACACATTCTACATCATACAATTTCCATAACTTGAACATTGTATATTGACTAACATGGGTTGTTTTGGTCCATCAAAATTATAAATTACATCAAATCTTAAATAAGTGGGGACTCAAACATTCAAATGTGGGAAATATTGTTGCAATTTCTGCACTACAGTTGTAGATATATAAAAACTGTCAACATATAAATGAACAACAGAGTTCCAAATTAATATTCAGCTGAACTTCAACAACACTTATGTCTTTCATGTGGGCACCCATTACAAAAAGTCAGGGGATCTACCATATGTTTTTAGTCAACAAAACAAATAACTTTACCAAAATATCACACTTTTCTCAAATTAATTGAGACCACTACATGCATTTCATTTCATTCATGTTCAATCCATAATTTTGCTCTTGGAAGTGCTTTACAATATCATCAAAGAACTTTAATAACAACTAACTTTTAACAAAGACGCCGTAGTATTGAAGGATGTCATGTTTGTGATGCCTGTGGATGTTGTCAACATCTAGAATCCAATTCCAAATGTATTGTTCTCTTATCTGTTGTAGTTCTTCCTGCCAAAAAAATAACACAAATGTTACTGCATACATCGCACTGAAATAGAAAATGAAAAAAATCGAAACAACACCACAAGCACCCAAATACAAAAATACACAAATGTGCTTTCTTCAAAATTTGCAAAGAGCCATAACTTTAGAACACATAAGAGCGAACTACAACAATGGCCACTAAAAATGCACAAAACAGTCACAACAACACCACCGAATCAATTTTCCAAACTTCCATAAAAAATGAAAATCTTCAAAACCAACTTTTTTGCACAAAAAGCCCAAAACTTTACGAAAACAAAATAAAATTCATCATCATCGAAGACGGTAGGGAAATGTCTAATGGAAGCACAACAAATTTACAATGCAACGTTGTGGATGACGAAATCCTTGCCGTCGACGACTGAAAGTGGCCGTAGTCTCCGCAAACTCACACCGAACTCTGAATGCAACGGTCTTGATGAATGATAGTTCATGGGAATAGTGTAAGTGACCTCCGGTGTGGACTACGAAAAGCTTGCCGATGTGAACTTCAAGTGGGTGGCTCTCTGTCTTCTATTAGTCCGACGAGAAACACTTGGTTTTCTCTTTCTTTCTCTCTCTCTCTCTCTCTCTTTCACTTCTCTGTTTCGCCCTTTCTCTCTCCAATTCTCTCTTTCAATTTCTAAACAAATCAACCTCGCACGTATAAGCGTTGCCATATTAAAGCATTTTGTAATAAAAAATTTAAAATTCAGTTGGCACGTCAGATTTGTCAAAATCTTGTCAAAAGGTTTTGTCGAAATATCATTTTTGTTTTCAATAACACACAAAATACTAATCTCTCATGCAACAAGCCTTACATGTTTTTCTCTCCTTCCATAAATTAGTTTTGTTGTTAGCCTCGTACCCATTTTTTATCTCGTAAAAATAAGTCATAAACTCTAATACAAAGCAAAAAAGAAAACTTAGAATTAAAACAAAGAGGGTGACACAATATTATCTTTGGAACCTGTTAACATCAAATTAACTAAAGACGTTATTCAATCATTATAAATAAAATGGAAACTAAATTACTACAAAAAAAAGTAGTTAATAGAGGTTATTTACTAGGGCTTAATATAACCTCAATAATGGATTTAACTAACCGAGGTTTTCTTAACCTTTGTTAAGTTACAAAGGTTTATTGCTGAAACCCAGTAAAGTACTCTAGGTTTGTTTCAAACCCTAGTTAACAAGTAACTATAATAAATTTTAGTTTACTTTTTTTCCTCTCATTCTTTTCATTTATTTCCATCCTTATATTCCTTCTTTATTTTAAACACGATTACTTTATCCCAAACCCTAAGTTTCCATATCATAACTCTAATGTCATTATTGCTCACCACTGAAGACTGTCACAATCGCTCGCTGCATCGTCGCACTACTGTACCACCACATCATTGCATCGTCGTTTTGTTGCACCCTGTGTCGCGGCACCATCATTCCATTGCATTCTTGCATTCTTGCACCGTCATTCCACTCCACCATCGTGCTGCTGCACCGTGTTCCGCTACAAAAGAGGTGGAGTTGGGTTTCTTTGTTCTCTACGACGCCAATCACTTAGATATAATGATTTAAATACTGTAAAATCAATTGTTCATAGGTCTCTTGTGAATCTTCTGTTGACTTTTTGTTTTAATTTTTTGTTACAAAATGAGAAGGATTTTTTGAAGCAACCAAACGTGTTCCTTTGGTATGTTATAAACTTGAAAGAACACTTAACTTTGTTGTTTATAATGATTTTGATGTTGAATCGATTTTGTTTTGTTTTGTTTTTGTTTTGCTCGCTTTCACAACTCGAAGAAAACTGAGAAGGGGAAGACGCCAGGGAATAGTGGAAACCACTTTTGGAAATCATTTGGACTTGGATTTAAGACTCACAAGGAAGCCATCAAAGGTATCTCTTTTTCATACCACTGAAAAAGTAACATTTGTTTTATCACATGTTAATCTACAATTTATTGTTTTGACTGCTCATTATCTTCTTCTTCTTTCTTTTTTTACACAAGATAATTGTGTTGATGCAAGATTTTTTTTGAAGTTCGTTAAAACTCGCATTCCTTTCTGAATGCCTCAATTTGATTTGTTTTATTCACTTACAAAAACTTCATTCACAAACAAGCCCTTGGTTATTAATTTGTGTCTATTGATGATATTTTGAAATATTATTTTTATTTTGAAAGTATTTACTATGAACATTCTTATAAGATTGTATAAGCCTGTAGCCCTGATTTTCTCTATTAAATGATCCAGATGTTTTTGTTGTTAGTACAAGTGACCTTAGTTCATGTATTTGATGAAGCAAGTTCATGAGATTATGTGTGATTGATGTTGTCTTGATGAAGAATTGAAGTGATACATTGTTAATGAAGCTTGAGGTCTATTGAATTTTGAATTAACATGAAAATCACAAAGCTTAAAGATTGGAATCTATTCATAGACTGTATGACATTGTATAGATTTTTTTTATCTTGTGTTTGTCCTTTTCAAGCTATTAAAAATGGTTTTAACATGTTAAAAGGCTTGTTACATATAATTCTGGTATGAATGTATTCAATCAGTTAAATTGTTATACAATCGAATGATTTCACTTAAGATAAGCGAAATCAACAAATTGTACAAACAAATCAATCTATTAAATTCACTTATGAACAAGCTATATTAGTTGGTTTTTTAGAGAGTGGAAGTAGACTTGAGATTTCTGAGCGCGAAAACAGTGAAACATATTTGGAAAACTCTTTCTCTCTGGATCACAAAATGTGCAGCTTGTGAGTGAAAGATCTTTGAATCTTGGAGCAAATTTTGCTTGGTTTTGAATCTAGAAGAATGTGTTTTGGTTGGCTAGGGAGAGCCACCACCAAGGTTTGGTTGTTCTTATGCTTCTTTGTGTTTGGTTGTGTGATTTCAAGTCTTCAAGTGGGATCTTGAAGTGTATGGGTTAAGGTCTTGTGGGATTTAAGAATTTTGATGTTTTTTCTTTATTCAAAAGTGTAATCTTTGAGAGATTTTTGTAATTATTTGGATATAGTGCATGATCAGTGTCAACACCTAATTTCGTCTAGGTAACAATGATAAAAATAATAATAGAAACAAATTAATTAAAGTTCAATTGGGAAAAATTAATAAATAATCAAAAAAAAGGTAAAAAAAGTATGTTTTAGGTTTAGAAATAATAAATATCTATGTTTATCTTATTTTATCATTATTATTATCATTAGTTTATTTCTTTTTTTGTTGGAAGGGGTAGAGAAAAAGAGAACAGAAAAAAGGAGAGAACTACAAAATAAAAGCGGGAAGATTCATAAGAAAAGAAAAATATTTTATGGAGGAGAAGAGAGAGTGAGACATAATAGAGGGGGAGATTTCGTAAACAAAAGAGGAGAAAGAAGTGTGTCGTGACTGGAAAAGAAAGAAGTTGTTATTGCATTAAGTTTTATCCAAGGTAAGAGCCCTTAACTTCTTAACTTCTGCTACATTACTTAATATTAGTGCTTATGAATATATGAGTGGAATGAATGTATGGGGTTTGTCTTGAGTTAAGCATCGTTCATCCTGTTGTTCATATATTGTTTATACCCACTACACTTATGATCGTGCTTGTCGCCCTATCACTCGTATCTTCTACCTGGACAATAAAAAACAAAGCACCAAAAGAGTTTCCATCATCATCACATGTTACTCACATTCCCGTAGGGAAACAATTACGCAAAAAAAATCACACACTCTTCGTATTCTATACACCTCTGGGGCACTCACAAGATTGCTTGTCCTCGTCACCCTTGACTCCCTACACTACAACGTTTTCCAGCCTAACACATCAACTCACCAGATTCACGCACCCACACTTGTCTTCAATTCTTGCCACACACAACACAAATCCCCCATTATCACTTTCATCACGAACCTGTACCAAAACTTCCATTAACGGACATCTATCAGCCCAACACATCAACTCATCATATTTACGCTCCCACACTTGCCTTCAATTCTTGCCACACACAACACAAATCCCCCATTATCACTTTCATCACGAACTTGCACCAAAACTGCCATTAACGGACATCCATCACCAAACGACATATTCAATTTCAGAACCATAATTTCTTTCCTTAACACCCTCCACTACCATCACACCCAACCACAAGAACAAAAACCCAACAATCCAAACTCCCAAAATCAAAACAATTGGGGGCTCGACAATAAAGCTCGGCAGCACAAATTCCAGACTTTGTGTGTCTCGCGAAAGAAGAAATTGGGATGTTTGGAGTGTCGCAGAGGCTGGTGATGCTTCTGGTAGCGTTTGGTGTCGTCATTGGTGGTTCTGACGGACCGGGAAGCTTACGATGTCGTCACCTTGGGGTTGGAGGGAGTGGCTCGTGTTTGGAAGGCAAGATGCCATTGAATAAGCGTGCACGCAGGGAAGAAAGAATGAGAAACAATGATGGGAGCGTTGCGACCGTCAACGATGGCTGGCGTCGTCAACATTGGCACAGGCCGACCATGGGTAGATGGGGGTTGGTGTCGTGCAACGTAGATGAGGAAGAAACCATATTTAGGGTTTTCATATTATGAGAGTTATTTTGGGGTTGGTTTTAAATCTGGTCTCATTAACTTTCTGCATCACCACTTTTAATATTCTCACCCTTATGTGTATTAGGTCTGTCTCCTTTGTGCACCCCTGTTTTCACCTTATACACCTCCCTATTCTGATAACTCTACACCTCTATGTATGTTGTTTGTTTGGGCCTGTTTTATTATTATTTTGTGTGTACCTGTATGTTTACTAGGCTTGCACCTCTTGTGTTATGATATATTTGTTTATGTTTACTCATTGCACCCTTGTTGTTTATGCTTTGCACTCCTTATGTCATTAGTCCCCATTTGTTGACAACACCTTACTTTTCACAGTTCACACCCCTCCTTCTAGGTTCACTTTACTTTCAGCTTTTACTCGCTGCACCCCCCACCTTTTAAAAAACACACCTCATTTACTTCATGCACCTCACACATTACTTATGCCCCCTCATGTTTGTGTTTTCCACTTTTATCCTTCTTTTCCACCTTTTTTTTAAATTTCTAAAAACCGCAAAATGCTTTAAAAATCATAAAAAATTACAAAAATAGGAAATTCAAAAAAATACCAAAAATAATTTTATTTCACTTCTAGTGTGTGTCTGGTCGTTCGCGTAGCATGACACTTATTTTCAAATAATCTTCAAATATAATATATATATATATATATATATATATATATATATATATAATTCTCAAAATATAAAAAGACATTTTCAAACAATACCTTCTTTATAGAACTACGTGATCGTTGATTCTCCACTGTGAGATACGTAGGAGCAAGGTCAGTCCTTGTCAGGTTCACCTTTACAAAATCCAAATTCATTTTCAAAGTAGTTTTCTAAATATCTCTTAAAGAACTAGTAACCCTGATTTCTCACTTTAAATGAGAATACGTAGGACCAAGGTCAACCCTTGTCGAGCCCAAAAATCAAAAACATATTTTTTTTTTCATTTTAATATTATTTGTCTCATTATTTTTTAGGAAAATTAATGTTTTGAAAACCGCATCAACTTTGCTTGTTTAAATAAGGGTACCGCCTTTGGGCGGGCGTTGTAGGATGCTAACACCTTCCCTATGCGTAATCGACTCTCGGATCCAAAAACATGATTTTTCGCATACTTGCTTTATTTTTATGGTTTTTCATAGTTTTCTAGAAATAACTATGGTGGCGACTTCAAATCTCCTTTTAAACCCGTTTGTTTTTTTGTTCGCTGTCCCGTCGTGATCCCAAGTACGATAATCAGGCTTAGGTTATCCTGATTGTAAAACCCGGGAAAAATTAAAGTAAAGGGGGACACATGAGAAAAATTAATGGCTTGATTAATATTATATGTAATGTTGAGAATATATCTATATAATTAAGTTTGCGCATTATAAGATGAAAAAGTATATGGTTTCTTGGTTGGAAATTGAATATGAGCATGCAGGTACTTGGGTTCGATACTGGCTGTTTTAGTTTTCAATTATGGCGGATGTAAAATATGTGTTTATAATTTATTCGTGCATATTATATAATGAGAAATTTATTCGTGCGCGAGTTCGAACCCTACCGTCCCATAATGTGTAATGCTAAGTTTATTTTTCCCACTCCTTAAAGCAGTGGGCCCACGAAATTCTTAAATTTATTTTCTCTCTCCTCAATTCCGTTTCCAGTACGTGATGCAGTAGCATGGTTTCAAATTCTATTTGCTTCTTTTCTTCTTTTTATTTCTTTGCTGCCACAAATAAAAACAAAACTCCATGCAACATTCTGTTTTTATTTTTAAAAATTTGTTGATGTTACATGAAGATAATAAAAGAGTGAGACTTTTATTTTATAAAATCTTAACCAACCATTTGAGAATAAAATAAGGATTTTAGGTTAAACGTTAGGGTTCTTTAGAGAGTTGGAAAAACGGGAGGAAAGGAAGAGACTGCGAAAAGTGTAAGTCCTAGAAGGATTGCTACACGAGGTAAGGGAAGCCAACCTTGCTTTCTTCTATTGTTTTCTTGTTGTTTGCTTGATGAATGAAACTTGAAAAGCATGGATGTGTAGTGTAGGGGAAGCTTTACCTTATTTCTTCTCTTTATTCTGTGTTGATTGGTGCATGGTTTCATGGTCTGCTGTTGCGCATTGTTCTGCTGGTATCTAGTGATTCATTCGTGTATGGTGGTGTGGTGTTTTATTTTCTGATTCATAAACCTATACCATTGTTGTTTCGTGCTTGCCCTGGTTTAGACGGGTTACGTGCGTGCTGCAAGCGCTCTGTGATGGCTTTCTGAATGGAGTGTTTTTGAGATTTATTGTTGGAAATTTTGGTGCAGACTATGTAATGCGTAGCATGGTATGATTCCCTTATATAAAGTTGCATGAGTTTTTCTCATGGAATTGTGGCCACTAAGATAACGGCATTCACGTAGCAGAGTTTATGGGTTCACAGGTCCTGGGTCAATTTCCCCTTTCTTCTTTTGGCTTAGCCTCTTTCCGTAAATGCTGGAGAATCAAACAATGAATACGGGTGGCACACACACAGATTTGCTTTTATTTTTCTCGTATAGTGAGCACATAAAAGTGGGTTTCTCTTTTCGTTGGGTGCAGGTCCATTATTCTTCTTTCACGTAAATGTTTTGTCTTGTGTTTAGTATCATTTAGTGTTTAGTTAATAGTTTTATTTCATCTTGCATGCGCAGTTGTGGTTTCCATTGTTGCAGGGTTGTTATTTGGCATGAATCATGCTAGTGGTTGGAGTAAAACCGCGAGGTTGGGTGTGTAATAGAGAGAGTGTGCATGTTAGATTTTAGTGAGGATTTGGTGAGGTGTGGTGCAGTGAGGTTGTAGTGAGAAAATGTTGCGAGAGAGTGAAGCAAGCGGTGAGTATTAAGTGTGAGAGTATTAAGTGTGGTTTGAGTGTGAGTGAGTGAAAAAAATTAAAGGTGCAGGTTTAACCATTGTTTTGTTTTCCAAGTGTAGGATGTGGGATTCAATATTTCATGGGTGGGTCCATACGTTTTGTCCTTTTCCTTTAAAGTTTTGGGGTGCTTTCATGTTATGAGTACAAAGTTTATTTCTCTTTCTTCCTTTTCTTACCTCTTTCACGTAAAAGTGGTGTAATAGTTTTCCTTGTTCTCAAATTTTAGCATGTTTGGTTGGTGAAGGGTGGGGTCCAGGTGTAAATATTTGTTGTATATGTTGGTGCAGTGGTGGAAACGAAACATGAATTGGTCAGATGCATGTTCAATTTGCTTTCTTTCTCTTTCTTTCTTTATAACCACTACACACATGGATGTTAATTTTCTCTTTCTTACTTTGCTTACACTTTCACGTATGCATGGGTATATTTTTGTGGTTTACGAAAGTGAGTGGTAGCATCATGAAAGGGTTTTGCAATTATTCACATGAGGTTCTTTGACTGCAGCTTTGGCATTTTAGCAAAGTGATAGTACATGCGAGAAGTTGTAGGAGTTGGTGGGGCATGTTTGTTGCTCTCTTGGTTTGGTTATATCACATGTTTATACGCTTTATAAGGGAACACATATGCTTATAAACTAATGTTTATTTATATGTTAGCGTTACTTGGTTATCTATACTTATTAGTGTGACTTTGCTTGATTTGAATTACGTCTGTTTTCATGGGTTGCATGGTTATGGAGTTAAAATGGTCGTTTGAGGATAGTTACTTGTGTGCGATGCTATGCCTGTGTTAGAATGAATGTCATTTGTTGGGTTCGTTGTATAAATGTGTTATTTGATAAGTTGATGGGTTTATGTTATGGAACTTTATTTCCCATGCATGATGCGGTGGTGAGTATTTCGTTGGCAATATGTAATTCTCATGTGTTAAATATTGGGAGTGTTTTGTCTTGTTGAGAACTCTTGGTGGAATTAAGTGTTGTGTGAGGTTTTTCGTACCTAGGAGCCCAATGAAGACTCTTTCGCCTGTGTGAAGCAGTGGAAAGGGGTCCTCTTCGCCTGTGTGAAGCAGTGGTAGAGGATTGGTTCGAGTGTTGTACCCTCTCGCCTGTGTGAAGCAGTGGGGAGGGGA
>Ga0209389_1004523_pt1 | contig 11608 bp, 4 predicted proteins | sample CowpearedBW_FD_187526 | JGI IMG/M metagenome (GOLD analysis project Ga0209389, IMG submission 187526) | Root nodule microbial communities of legume samples collected from California, USA - Cow pea red BW (SPAdes) (version 2) | ecosystem: Host-associated > Plants > Roots > Nodule | place: USA... | reverse complement strand
AATATATATATATATATATATATATATATATATATATATTAAATATATTTTTGTTCTTCAATTTTTATAATGAAAATTTAATTTAATTTTTCTTAAAAACTTTTGAACCAATTTAATTTTTTATCTTTAAAAATGTGTATATTTATTCTTTCAAACCAAATTCTTTTAAGTTTATTTGACGTTTCAAATGCATTTATCAACTAACATTGAATTAAACATGTATCAAACGGTATAAGCAAATTAAAATATTATAATGAAATATGTTTAAAACGTCAAATAAACTTAATAAAATTAAGTTAAAAGAACTAAATCCACATATTACAAAGTTATTGAATTAAACATGTATCAAACAGTATAAACAAACTAAAATATTATAATGAAATATGTTTGAAACGTCAAATAAACTTAATCAAATTAAGTTAAAAGGACTAAATCCACACATTTACAAAGTTAAATTGGTTTAAGATTTCCAAAGAAGAATAATTTCAATTTTTACTACAAATTGAAGGATCAAAATATATTTAATCATATATAATATATATATATATATATATATATGTGAATAATGTGTATCGAGATATACAAGTAATGCATATGCATATGCTTCATTCATTTATATCTTTTTCAGGGATGAATGTCAGCAGGAGTCTTTTATGTTAACCTTGCATGATTTTATAGTAAGGATACTCTTAGTTATGATGAGGGTATTCTTTGGTGTGATGTGATTCTTGTACATACCACATGCATCTACATTTAAGAACATTAGTGTATATAATTTGGATTCGCTGAGTGAGATTATGAGTTAATTGAATGAGATTATGACTCAGAATATGTTGATGTGCGGGATGTTTTTTGTGTGCTTACATATATTCTTCATTTTTTTAAGGTAAGTGTTCTTATAAATAAATGTCAGTTTAATAAATAAGAATAGACCGGTGATGAAGCTCAAACTTCCTTTTATCATTATTCTATGTGATATATTGATTAAGTATGATATCATTGTCTGCATTAGTGCTTTAAATGTAAAAATATTATAAAACTAAATTATATTTAAAATTTTAGTTTTTATACAATATATCATTTTGTAAAATATTGTCTTATATGTTTTAATTATTATTGTTTTATTAATAATAATAATAATATGATTACAACTAAACCATTGAATTTGAAGTGAAACTGACAAAGAAAATTTATTAACACACATGTTTTAACTTTACCTATCTGTCGTTGTTTATTGGAAAAATTATGTCTTAAGTGTAATTTTAATCTCCTAAATTTGATTTATATTTGTTTTGGACACTTTAAATAAAATATTATTTTTTATTTCAAAGATAAAATTACTTTAGTTCCCCCATCCAAATATCTTACTTAAATGTTGTTAAAATGAATTTAAAAAAAAAAGAAATATATGTTTAGATACTTAATGGTAAAAACATAAAACCATGCAAATTGGTGGTAAACGAAATGTAATTATTATTATTTACATAAGAAAGAACCTTTAAGAAGATTCAGAAAGAAGGGTTCAAAACAAACACTTTACTATTTCAATAATTAAAAGAAGAATTTTAAATTCAAGAAACTGAATAGTAAACTTGTTTTAGTTTTGAGGTTTTATATAGACGTTAATATCAAAATTGTTTTTTTAAAAAAAACATGATATAAGTTTAGATATATTTTTTAGTAAGAAAGGTCTTAATGTGTTACAATTAGTCAGAATGGTGACTATACTTTTTTATTAAAAAAATAAGGTTCAAATACCTTTTTGGTTCTCGTTTTCGTAGTGTTTGTTGTGGATGGTTCTTATTTTGACATAATGTTTAAAATGGTCCTCATTTTTACCAAATGTTTACAATGATCCTCATTTTCGCAATTGGTGTTTTATTTGGTCATTTTCTGTAACGCCGTTTAAATAATTAACGGAACATTGTACAGGTGACACAGTTTGTCTTAGGGTGTGTTACGTGTACTGAAATTAGATATTTGGGGATAGATAAGTGAGCTAGAGTTTTGGTAAGGAATGTTTGAGCAGTTGGTGAGTTTTGGCAATCTTGTTCCCCATTCCCAATTGGTGTTGCTGCAATCTTCTTCTTCCTGCAATCCCATTATATAGGTATGTTACGGTCTCAATCTTCGTGCATTGTTCGTGGTTCAATGAGAAATAGATTAACCCCGAGTTGTAAATGCGGAGAGATGGCAGCTTTGAGGATGACAAGAACTCCAAAGAATATTGGTAGAAAATTTTGGTACAATCTGTTGATGAAAATGATGTCATCATCATGACACAAATGATGTAGATTAATGAAATGACAAGTATTAGTGCTTCCTATGCAAATCCGAACTTAAGAAAGATGAAGATGAAAAAATTTCCCTGATTGCAAAATTTCCCCTAAATTGAAAAATTAAGTTAATTAGCCACATGTACAATACACGTAACACATTCTAATACAAACCGTGTCACTTGTACAATGCTCTGTTAATGATTTAGACAACGTTACAGAAAAGGACCAAACAAATCATGAATTGCGAAAATGAGGACCATTTTAAATATTCGATAAAAATGAGGACCATTTTAAATATTCTGTCCAAATAAGGACCATCCACACCAAAATATTACAAAAATGAGGATCAAAAACGTATTTAAGCCAACAAATAATTAGCGAGAGTTATTTTAAATAAAAAAAATCATTTATAGATATATACCGGTGGTTGGATCCGGATCGACCCGTATTTGAGACATGAAACTGAGATGAGAGGGTTGGGTTGTTTGTTTGTGAAGTGTGAAGTGTGAAGTCTTTGGTTGGTGTTCTTGAAAGAAAACCCCAATATTCCGACTCCAATTCCAATTGCGATTCAGTTAATCCAATCCTGGCTTCAGATATCTGGAAGCGCTTGTTCCCGGCCCGAAGAAGCAGGTCGTTGCCGTTGCCGGGATCAGCTTGGGTTCCAATTCCAAACATAGGAATAGGAATCAGAATGGGAACCAACATAAACCTCTTTAAGCTCTGCTCTGCCCTCAGAGTTCTGGGCTACTTCATGATCCTCTTGTTCGCCGCCATTGTTGCCCTCAGTTACTACGCCGTCGTTTTAATCACGTGGGGCCCTCTCCTCTTCCACTCCCCTCTCCGCCTCCCCTCCTTTTTCTCCGCCTTCTTCGTTCTCCTCCTCTTTCACATTCTCCTCGTACTCTTAACCTGGTCCTACCTCATGGTCGTACTTAACGATCCCGGTTCCGTCCCTCACAATTGGAGACACCATCAACAACAACTTCGCTCCGATTTCGATTTGGAGACAGCGCCGCCAACGCCCTCTCCCGCCTACTGCACTCGATGCCAGAATGGCAAGCCACCGCGCTGCCACCACTGCTCTATTTGTAAGCAACTCTCTCACTTTCAAGCTCTCTTCTTTTTTCCATTATTCACCATTTTCTCCACTCTGTAGGCCAAAGGTGTGTTCTGAAGATGGATCATCATTGCATATGGGTCGTCAACTGCGTTGGGGCTCGTAACTACAAGTACTTTCTCCTATTTTTGGTACATCTATTTCTCTTCTTTTATTTTATTTGTTTATTTATTTATTTCTCCTTCCTTTTTATTTTATGTGTTAGTTCAAGTGAGTAACGCTGTTCAATTTAATTTTTGAAATATATGGCGAAACGTCTATTGTTGATTCCTTTGGTGACAGTTGGTGGGAGGGAACTGGGAAATGCATTTAAAAAGTGAGAGATTTTGTGGATTTGATATATTAATAATAATTTATTCTAGAGGAAAAATGGAATTGAGAACAGTGTGAGAACTGTTGGAAGAGAAGAGGGTGTTCAGGTGGAGTTTGGAAAGGGTTAAGTCAGAAGCTACTTCTAGACTTTTAGCGTTTGTTTTGCCCGACTTACATTTATCTCCCCACAACCATGCACAGCTGTATACATTTCTCGAGACAACACTGGATTGCTTAGCTCTGGTTCCTAGTTTTATCAGATTCTTTGGTGGAAACAAGAATCATTCAATGTCTCCCGGGGGCTTTGCCGTCATCTTTTTGGCTTCTAGTAAGTTTATGTACTCTGCTTCTAGAAGATTAAGTTATTATATCTAGATTTTATAGGATTCTCATAACTGTTAATGCTTCTTACAGATTGTGTGCCTTGATGCAGTTCTTAATTTAGCCTTTGCGCTCAGTCTTCTCTGTTTCGTTGTTATGCATATATCTCTTCTGCTAAGCAACACAACTTCAGTAGAGGTAATAAATACACTGTTAGTTTCCCTTTTTACTCTATTTAAACAGGTTTATGGTAACTGTATTGTCATTCATGCATGAGACTGTTGTTACCTTGTGTCTGAGATCCAGCATATTCCTTGTTGTCTTGGCTTTGGAATTATGCCAAGCTATTTATTAGCATGACAATGCAGGCATTCACATGCGTGTAGCCTAAAATCAACTCCAAATGGGATCTTATTTTTGAGAAAAAATAACAAGAGTTTGGAGCATGTCAACTTGAGATATGACAGTGCTCTGGACCGTTTTATTTTATTTATAGAAAACAGAATCATGAGGTTCATTTGGTCACTAGTTGATTTTAGTTAGATGGTTATGTACTTGGTGTTTCTAAGTAAATTGAAAGTCTCACATTAGTTAGAAATGAGTAAGACAATATATAAGTAGAAAAATTCATAAACCTATTATCTTAAGCTTTTTGGTTGAGTGTGGTAATTTGGTCTCTTATATGATTTGTTCACAACTCATTGATATTAAATAATCTCAATATCTCCCCTTGAAAAACTTCATACTTTCATGTTATTTTTCCATGACTTATTGATTCATCTATCTCTTCCTTATCGTCTCATTGACCTTAAACTAGATGTAAACCTGCTCCATCAACTCTACCGAACAAATTAGAAAGTATCTTGGTGTTGTTTATTCTTGAATCGTCATGCAGCACTGTGCTCTCTTTTATCTAAAAGGTTATTTTGAAAATGATGATTTAGGTTCATGAAAAGAAAAAAGGAGTTAGGTGGATGTACGACCTCGGCTGGAAGAGGAATTTTGAGCAGGTAAGAACTGTTTTCCAGTAGCAAAGATTAGAAAATGATAGTAAAACAGCGAAACAAACATGTTCTTTAGCTCGAAAATTTCGGAAGCAAACGGTACATGTATGATTTATTAGTTAATATTTTCTTTAAGAAAAAAGAGGAAGGGTGTTTGTTTACAATTATTTGTTTTTTTCTTGCACCTTTCTGTCTCCCTCTCCCGTAACAAGTATTTTCCATCCCCATCGCATAAGATAATCTTTTGAAGGGTTCTCTAAACGTAGTTTTAAAACATTAGAACTTGATGAGAAGTTTAGTAAAAGGGATAGTGGAGATCCTTCCCGGTTTTGGAGAACGGAAATTTCTAATCCAGGATGGTGCAAGGACTTTTCGTAACCCGCCTTCCCCCAAAGGGACCAAAGCTTAATTTAAATCAAATTTAACATAAAAATAAAGTTTTTGGCTGAGGAGTTGCCTGTCTCATCATCTTTTGTAATTAAACTAACAGGTTATAACTTCTCTTGATGGCCAAAATATAATGAGATTATGTGATGGTTTTTACTCAGTAATTTAACAAAAAAACTAGTCTTCTACTAACGAGTAAACCATGTTATGGTTTTTATTCAAAAAAGAACTTGTGTACTTTTGGTCTCCTGCTTTCTTAATTTTATGATTTTGTTCATCCCCTGTATGTTTCTCTATTGAACTGATAACTTTTGAATAGCATATTTATTCTGATCTCAACAACGTTAAGATTACATCGTTGTGGTTAATTACTACATTCAAGATATTGTTTACTTGAACACTTGGTAGGTGTCCTTTAAGGATAAAAGTGTGATGAGACTTATAAGCTCTAAAGTAGGCAATACCTCAAATACAGTATAAATCTGAGATCGGTACATTGGTACCTTCGATGAGAATGGAAAAGAAGTTATGAAAACCCTTAATATCCTTCGTTCTTCACTAGGTACTTGTTTTGGTAAGTAAGTACAAGGTTGAAGTTAAAGATAATTTATATACACTTTCTTCTCTTCACACATTGATGTGTTTTTAAAGGAGCAAACCATGACTGATCCACCAAACTCCAAAATGAATACTATTTGAAATTTGTGATCCTAACTATATTATCTTAGTGGACATGACGTCAGAACAATATTCACTCTTATCTGAATTTGTCATGCTTTTGAAGGTTTTTGGCACTAAGAAGGCCCTGTGGTTGTTTCCATTATTTTCAAAAGAGGATTTAGAAAACATACCTGCTCTGAGGGGGATTGATTTCCCGACGCGTTCTGATGTTGATGTATGAAGCCCGGGTAGCTTTTAGGTTTGAACATTTTTTTTAGTTAACTTATACTTATTTCATGAGAGTGCAGCTTAGGGAGTGAAATTATGAAAATATTACTCTGCTTGATGTGTTTGAAATTAAGAATTGTCCAGTAGGTGTATATATGATTTTCGATTCAGTTTGTACTGATTATTCGTATACTTTTTGTCGTCTGAGGCGGACAAAATGTAGAGTTGCTTTCGAAGGACAAAATTCATTCCAAGTGTTTGACCTGTTGATTGTTGCACTGTTCTGGGAAAATGTTATTGTGGACTTGTGTGTGGAATTTATTGATTGAAGTGGAATTTGCACTTTTATCTGTTAATACATTATTAATCTGATATCTTTGTTGTACTTGTTGATATTCCTGGTAAAAAGAATTTAAATCCTTATCCAAATATTAGAGTTGTGAAGAATTTGTCTGGGTCAGATGCAACTGTCGAAAATAGGGTGGGAATAATGAACTGGCCTCAACGAGTCAGAAATTCATTTATTCTCTCTACTCTTTAATTCTTTATGCTGGTCAAGGTATAATACAAAATAATAAAGCAACAAAACACAAAATATTTGAAAGATTTAACGAATGTAATTGTCATTTGGTTTGGAAGGTGAATATCACCAGTCTTTTTAGTTTGTTTAAACAAGTATTTTTCAGAAACACTTGTAAAAGAGTTAAATATGAAAAAAAATGAAATTAGTGTTTTATGGTCTAAAATTAATTTATAGAAGTTTACTGGTATAATTTCTTAAAATTGTTATCCTTCATTATATGCAAGTTAAATTTATTTTATGAAAAGTTTTTTCTTTTTTTTTAAATATTTATGAAGAAACTTGCTCGAGCACTTTTTTAGATTACATAGGCTTATTCCTCTCAGCTGCTTATTTTTCAGCAAAGCATAGAAATCCATTAGTGCAGGCCCTAGAACAAGAAAAGAAGCATACATGTTTTGTTTCATTCCTTAAAATAAAGTAAAGAATTGACCTTATATTGTCTAGAGAAACAAAATCACTCACGTATATCATCAAACATCTTCTGAGCATCCTTCAAACATCTCTGTTCTTCGTGCATGCCCAACAACAATGTTCCAGTGACATGATATTAGTGCTTAGACCTTATCTAACTTTCCTTCTATTCACTTTCCTGACCGTAACCAAGTCAACAATGAACTAAGGTTAGAGAAGAGAAGGGCAAAGGAAGATGCAATTTTGGTGAGGTTGGAGAGAACCTATTTGGGAATAGAAATTCAATATTGATTATGGGAGAGAGGACTCATTTGGTCGTAGGGCTCGAGAAGCTTGGTAGAGGCATGTGGGTAGTTGTTGGAGGTAGTGACAACGAGGTGTGCTTATAATTGGGTTAGGAACCTGAAAATACAGCATGAACTGAACTATGAGTATTGTAATTAATCAATAATATGGTAACGAAGGAACGGAGGAAGCAGAGAGGGAACAAGACAACCAAAGAAATCGTGTTTCATAAAGGCGAAGGAAATAGCAGAAGGAAAATATGTATGCGAGAAAACAAGAGAAGAAAAAAATGTGAGAAAAATAGAGGTAAAATTAGGTTTGTTTAACATAATGCTCTGTATGGTATAGTTGGAATGACGTGAAAGAGTAACGAAGGAGAAAATAAGAGAAAAAAAAAACACGAGATTAGGGTTGGAGGTGATTTTTGTTGGACTTAATTTCCAGAAACTCAGAAAATAGGCTATTGGGAATAGCAAACATGAATAAAAAAAAAATCTAACAAAATATTAATCAATTTTGAATGTTATTGTACCTTTAGGGAAAATCTGACTTAAGGGATTAAATCAAATAAAGACATCAATCGTGTACTTCTTTTGACTGATCCTTAATGAGAAAAATATGATTTGAAAGATTACATTGATTCAATAATAGAACATACTCAAGGGATTTAAGAGGAATCAATCTCTGTCATTATCTTATTTGGATTGGACCTGCACAAATCTTTTAGAGAAATATTATTTTAAATATAATATCAAGAAGTAAATCGTATTACTTTAAATTATCTAAATTAAAGCTCTCAATCGTTAAGAAAACCAAGTACTTCTTTAAGTATGTTATAACATATAAATCCTCGATACCTAGACAAATCATTATATCGTAACCTCTATAAAGAAAATCAATCTAATTCTAATTACCTATAAAAATTTGTTCATTCGAACAAGTCTCGTTGTAAGTTTCACATAAAAAAATTGCATATTCCTCTCTTATTTGAATAAAAAGGATTTCCAACTGTACTACAACGTAAGCTAGATTTTGAAAGATCATAACACTGTGTCTTTGGGACTTGGTGTTAGATGAAAATGGAAAATAGAATCATGGTGGAGATCACCTCTTTACTCTGTCATTTGCAGAATTCAATTAATTATGAATAGTTTAATAAACTCATGTTATAAAACAATTTTACATTACCATGCAATAAAATGCTATTAAAATGATGTTTAAAATAACTATAATAGCTGTAAAAGAATAATTATTATAAAAACAAAAGTTACTTTTAAAAGTAATTTTCTTTTCAATTATGGAGCAGGTGTCCCTCAATAGTTCGGATCTCCATCACCATCTGTTGAGCACAGGAGAACAGGGACGAAGAACTGTCTTTTGAGGATAGAATAGAAAACGACTTTTCTACAAACACCTTTTATGAAATTACTTAAGAAGAAATGTTTCTGTCATGAAATGAATAAAATCTTATCAATCAACAACCTTATTGTACTGAAAACAAAATCTCACAGGGTTTCTCGGAGTTCGTATTGAAATAGCATGTATATAGAAAATTCTATGAATTGTGGTGGCTCTTGGTTACTCGCAAGTCTAAGTTAAATATTTGGCTTTTTCAAATGGTTGTATTATTGGAAAGCAATGTCTCTTGGAAACTAAAGGGACGGTGTTGGAAAATCTGCTTTTTCTTGAAAGCAACCGTTATCTCACAAGTTACAAGAATCACTCACTCACTAATATGTGGCCTGGTCAATTCCAATTGAATTGTAGAATCTGGGGAAGGGAGCATCTGCACGCTGCTTTCCATGCCGCTTCCAAATGTCACAACTCACCTAAGATTCTCATACATATCCCTTAATAGCTACCCTTTTCTTTAATCATAAAACATGTCACAACAGTAACAACAACAATAATAATAATAATACTGATAAATTTTGTCCCAGATATGTACTACCCCTGTCATGTTCTAAGATATCTGACATCTGAGTTGTAAACAATGGAATAAAGTAAACAAATACTGGAAAACGATGGCATGATGACAATGTCCTTCAGTTACAGTTAATCCATAGAAACTAGCAAAAGATTACTGAAACTAATTTATGAACAAGTGAAGAGAGTGGTTTAGTGCATATATAACTGCATATTAATACTAAGTATACTTTTGAACTGTTCTATACAAACTTGTTTTGAATATTGCAGAGGTGAAGAAAAGTACACTCCTCTGAAAAAGCAGGAGAAAGAAGGAAAATATAAAGAAAGCAAGAACATCATCGGATTGGTTGAGGGAGTGAGTGATCCTGTGTCTTAGAAGGTTGTTCTTGGTCGATTCTGGGTGTGGCAGCACAGTGGTCGGGAATGAGAACAGAGAGGCAGATAATGAGAGGGGTAAGAAAGAGAAGGAAGCCAAAGGGTACCATCCATAGTTGGGTATTTGAAGGATGGTATTTGTAGCCACCATCCAAGAACGAAACCTCCTACCATGCTTAGCAACAAGGAGATGAGGAAAAGAAACAAAGATGATGGCTTTGTTAGGCACCTACTTTTCTTGCAGCTTCGGTTTTCATCTCCCTCGTTTGATCCCATCCAATCTGAAGAGCGTTGGAAAAAGGTGGTTTCTTTCTGATATGGTGAGAAAAGGGTGTGAGATTATTTATAGGATTAAACAGTTTGGAGGGAGTGTGAAAGAAGAGAGGGGACAGGGGCGCCAAATCGCAACTTGAATGCTGGGATGCTACAAGACACGTACGATGTGGGATTTTGCCTCTGTGTGAGTCAAACACTACACACCACAACCCTAAGTTCCTAATTAAGTTATGAGCTACCCAGACCAAAAAAAGAGGTAGAAGGTTTGGTGGGAATAGAGTTGTTTTGTTGACATTTATTACACTAAAACTTAGTGCCCAATTGCTTCTGTCTCTCTCTCTTTCCCTCTCAGGTAAATAAAATGGTTTTCGATGAGGAAGCTATCTGGGGCAGATTGTTACATACCCGTCTCTATATGATGTCAACAGTTCTACAGTTAGAACGGAAATACGCGTGATGTAGAATTTACAAAACTTAAAAAGGTTTTTGTATGAATTTTATTATATATTTTTAAGTTCAATGCACGATTTTAAAAATAATGTATTCTTATCTTCTTTCATTTGTAATTTTAACTATTTAAATAAAGTAAATAATTTACATTTAATTTTGTTTACTTTCCATAATTATGTTCTCATTAACTAACTCATGAAATATTCGTCTATCTTTGGAATTTGTTAACCTGGTCTTATTCTTTTTAATTAATGGAGGTACTTCAGAAAAAAGTACAGTATGGTAATTCCTAGTTAGTTATAATTGTGTCCCAACAAAAATTCAAGAAAATGTATGTTAGCAATAACTCCGTAAGTATTTTTTTTTAGTTGAAATGTCTTGTTTTAATAAACTATATCACGAAGATTTTTAAAGAGTATTCTTAGTCGAACTGAAAAAAATAAAAATAAAAATAAAATCAGATGCATTCTGGTTAAATTCTCTCGATTATTAATGGAGTATGATAGTTTAACAATTTTTTTTTTTACAAACTTTGACAAACTATTTATTTAGATAAAAAAAAATACTACTTTGTTATTTTATTTTGATTAAAACATAAAAATTATTCTATTTTAATTCTATTTTAATTCTATTTATAGAAAATTTGTCATCTTGGTCAAAAGCAAAGTTTGTCAATACATTTTTTTTTCTAAATTAATTGAGAGAATTTACTAGGATAAAATACATGTTAGTTGTATTCCATGTTCAAAATGTTTTCACTCAAACCAATAAAAAATATCTTATTTATATATTTTTAATGTAATTAAAAGTAGAATACGAATGTATATATACAAAATAGAAATAATTATAAGAAATACAGAATATTTTTATTTGTTGTTGTAAATAAATATTTTTATTTCTATATTAATTATATTAAAAAATCATGTTATCTTCATATTTTTAAAATATAAATAGAAATGAACAATTTGTTTTACCAAAAACGTATTTG